>JACCDP010408489.1_pt1 | contig 22617 bp, 6 predicted proteins | sample 7445841 | NCBI WGS metagenome assembly JACCDP01 (sample SAMN15323441, study PRJNA562643) | freshwater metagenome | isolation source: river surface water | place: USA:Blue River Watershed | collected 2017-08-17
TTTAATCCCGTTGGTAATAATGAAGCTGTCTATAATCAGAATAGAAGTTGGTATCAGGATCTATTTAGAGCAGCTGGTGGTATTCCTGCATTAGGATTATCCGTTGTGCAGTCCGGATATAGAAGTATTGCTGATATGGCAACTGGTGACTTCTCTATGACTGATGAAACAGGTGCTAGAGAATTTTCTCAGATTATGGCAGAACGTGGTAGTACTAGAGGTGGTGCTGCTGGTTTTGTTTCTAACTTGGCTTTACAATCAGGATTTGTTGCAGGTATTGCAGCTGACTATTTAGCTACTGAAGCATTGCTTGCTGGTACTGTAGCCTTATCTGAAGGTGCTGCTCTCCCTGCAGCTCTTGCAGCTAGTGCCTCAAAAACAGCAGGTACTATTAAATCTATTTCTGCATTGTTTGATGCTAATGCAGCTAGACAAGCCTATAATACAATTAAAGCAATGGATGTTGCAGCAGTTGGTAGAGGTGCTTTAAATGTAGCAGGAGCAACTATTGAAAACATTGTTCCTAATACTTTTAAGAATGTTAAGAGTTTTATTACTGCAGAAAGTCCTGTATTAGGATTAGCTAATTCAGTAAGAGGTGTAGCAGACTTTGTAAGAGATATGAAGCAGATTAGTTATGCTACTGCTGAATCTTCTATGGAAGGTGGTTCTGTTAAGAATGATTTTATTGACAAACATATTAATCAGTACATTACTGAGAATGGTGTATACCCAGATCAAGATAGATTAAATAAGATTTATGAAAAGGGTGCTGATGCTGGTTTTACAACTGGTATTATAAATGCGCCTCTTATTCTTCTTACAAACAATATTACTTTTGATAACTTATATAAAGGCCGTAAGAGAGGTTTAGGTAAAACAGCTTCAGGTATTGTAGAAGAAAGTAAATTAACTGGACGTACTTTAAGATTTTCAGAAAGAACTGGTCAGTTTGAGACTATGGGCTTAAGACAATCTTTTTCTGAAAGTGTAAGAGGTCTTAAAACTCCAAAGACATATTTAAATTTTGCTAGCGGTTACTTTGCTAAAAACTTATCTGAAGGTATTCAGGAAATTTCTCAAGAGATTATTTCTGGAGCATCTACAGATTACTATGATAGATTGTATGATACCCCAGAAGCTGGTGGTGTATTAGCTTATTTAGCAGATGCTTATGATAATCTTAAAGATCAGGCATCAGCACAAGGTATTGAAGTATTTGCTTCAGGATTCTTAATGGGTGGTCTTACTGGTATTTCTACTGCTGTAGCTAACAGAGCTTATGGTAGTACTAAAAATATTATTGGTAAAATAGCTCAAGCTAAGAATCCAGAAGAATATAAAAAGGCTTATGCTGAGGAGAGTGCTAGATTTGATAAGATTGCGGTTGAGTTAAATGATGCTATTAAAAATGGTAATAAAATTCTTACTGCAGATTTAGAGAATCTTTTAATTCAAATTAAAGCGGGTACAGATATGGTAAATGCTAGAAAATCATTTGATGAAAAAGCATTCCATGATTTAAAAGACATGTCTAGATTTAATGCTATTTATACAGCATTAGAGGCTGGTAAGTATGATTTCTTTTTAAGGAAATTAGAGGACATGAAGCAAATGACTGGTGAAGAATTAAAGCAGGCATTTGATCTAAAAGATGATGTTACTGATGATGAAGCAAAACAAGTACTAGATATTACTATTGATAGAGCTGGTCAAATTAAAGATCAGTATGAGCAATTTTCAGCATTTAAAAATCCTTATAATCCTAATACATATAGATTTGGAGATACTCCAGAATCTATAAATGGGTTTGTTAATGAGTTGCAAAACTATAAAGCATTTGAAAAAGCCCGTAAGATTGCAGTATTTAGTTTGCATGGTTTAGAGCAGGCTAAAACACGTATGGCTGATTTGACAAAACAGATGTCAAGTATTGGCGGAGTTGCTGATCTAGGTTATTCAGATGTTACAGCTACTTTAAGTATTCCTGGTATTGAGAAAGAAATAAATTTATTAACTGCTCAGATTGAATCAAGTAAGGATATTACTGATCCAGGTTTAATTGAGATTACTAATAATAGTAAGAAGAAGTTAAAAGCTTTAGAATCATTAAAGAAGAATCTTGCCCGTATTGAAAATATTAATGATCCCGTAGAAGTAAGAAAGACTTCTTATTTAAAGAAAGCATTCACTGATTATATGAAGGTTCTTTTAGATGAGAAAGGTACTACACTTAATCCAGCTGATCTAAATGAGGCATACGCTATCTTTACAGATTACTATGCACTTAACTACGACAAGACTAACTTTAATAAAATCTTAGCTGATCTATATGATCCTAATAATTTTATAAAGCTTGCTGAAAGAGAAAAGGCTCTAGATATTGCTAGAGATAACAGAAGAGTAGAATTCTTCAAGAAAGCATTTAAGAAATATGCTGAGACATCTAAGATTGGTGTATTCTTAAAAGCATTAGCAGATACTGGTTTTGTTATTGATCTTAAGTATCTTAAAGCTTTAGATACAAATACATTTGATGAACTTAAAGAACTTATCTTAAATGATCCGGATGTAAAATTTAGAGACTTAAATAGTAATAAGTTATTTGGTGCAGAAGATCCTAGATATGCAGATGTAAAAAGTTTTGTTTCTAAGTTTGAAATACAGGTAGCACCTCCAGTAACAGAAACTACTACAACTCAAACTGATTCTTTAACAGCAGAACCTGTAGAAACAACTTATGCAACTATAGATGAGTTAGAGAATTTAGATCCTTATTTTAATTTTGTTCTTACAAGATTCTATGAAAAGGAGAATAAAGACAGAAAAAATAATAAACAAGCACCTCTTACTTATGTAGAATATAGTCTATATCCTGCAGCACAGAATGCTATTAGTGCATTTAAAGAGTTGCAAGTATTATATGATACCCAAAAGAAAGATGGTCAAGCTTTAGAGCAATGGTTTAATGAGTCACAAACTAATAGTGATGTTTATAATATTCTTTCTAGATATGGTATTCCTGTAGCTGAGTTAGCTAATCTTTTAGCTAATCCTAACACATTCGTTATCAATACTTTACCTGCTAATTTTAAACTTGAAACACCTACTGCTATTAATGGATTATTTATTATTAGTGGTGAAACAGAAGTTGCAAGTGGTGAAACTGAATACACTTATATACTTGTAGATAATAGATCTAATCCTGTAGATCTTACAGGAGCATATAAAACATTACCAGCTGCATTAGAGGGTAGAGAAAAGTTAGCTAAAACTTATGTGAGTGAGAGTGAAGGTTTTGTATTTGATAATAAGTATTTCTATAATGGTCAAGTAGTAAGTGATTCAAAAGGTAATACATATACCGTAGTAAGTAATGCTGAGTTTATTAAGCAAGCTATACTTGACGGTAAGAATCCAGTATTAGAATTAAAAAATGAGACTGGTCAAGTTATAACTAGAAGATCTTCTAGAGATTTATTTCCAGGAGAATATCAAAAGAAGAATCCTAATATTGCTTATATAAAAGATGTAAATCGTTATAATTCAATATATCCACATAAAACACAAGAAGAGTTTGAGGCTGGTGCAGAAGGAGAGATTGCAGCTGAAGCTAGATTAAAAGACTTTTTGTTAAATACTCCTATTGATGATATTAAGAATAATCTTACTATCAAGTTAATTAAAAACAAGATAAAAAATACAAGAGGTAGTTATTTTAAGATTGGTGAAAAGGTTAATACTAATATTCTAGAAAGAAAAGAAAAAATTGGTATTCAGATTCTTTATAAAGGTCAACCTATTGGATACTTAAGAACTATTCAGCAATTACAAATTCTTGGTCAGGATGGTAAAGCTATTGATGTATTTAAAGATTTAACTCCAGATCTATTTAATAGGATTTTTGATTTAGAAAAACAGGGAGATCTTCCTCAGCAGTTTATTAACTTTAAGAGTTCACTTGGAAAAAGTGCACGTTTACAAAAGAAATTTACTGAGTTACTTGGAGATAAGGAATCTTTAGAGTTAACCAATGAAGAAGTTCAAAGTATTGCTATTCCTTATATTGGTTTAGGTAGTTATGCTTATAATGATCCTGGAGTAACTACAGATATTAATGATCTTAAGTATTCTACAATTGAAGGTGGTCATTATATTATAGATAGAAGTTTTAGATATAAGAATGGTACTTTTGTATCTTCTACAAATATCATTACTGATCTTAAAGGAGAGGCACGTAAAAGAGCAGATGAAAGAGTTAATAAAGCTTTAGAAGTAAGTAAGACTGATGGTCTTAATAGATATCTTCTTGCTGTAGAATTACCTAATGGTAATATTAGATTTGTTTCATTAGTATCTCCAGAATTATCCTCTGATCAATTCCAAACATTAATTGGTGATATTAATAACTTAGCAAAAATTGCTAGAACAGATAACGTTAATAATGAAGTTAATTATACAGATGGTAGTAACAAGGAACTTATTTTTAATAAAGTATTTCCTGCACACCAACCTGGTATATTTTCTAGATTCTATGTTGATTCAGAAGGATATTTAGTAGGTGAGTTTTCAGATAATAATTCTTTTAACTCCTCTTCTAGTACTCAAGCATTTATAAGATATGATCTTGCTAGTAATCCTTTAGAATCTATTGATACTATGATAGAATTATTTAATGATTCTATTAAGAATGGTTCATTACTAAAAAATAATAAGTATAAAAAAGTTAAGTTTTCAAAACAAACATTTAAAGTAAGTTTACCAGAATCTATTTCTATAAGAGAAGCATTAACTAACTTTAGATCTACAGTAGCTCCAGATGTAGTAGAGAATGTTCAGTTTACTTTAAATCCAGTAAAAGCTGTTGTTGATACTAATCTTACTAATAATAATGCACTAGTAGCAAATCTATTGGATATTGCATTTGCAAAACAACAAGAAGAACTTGCAAAAGCACAACAAGCATCAGAAGAATCTTTACCATCACAACCAGTAGAGACAGTAAAACCTAAAGAAAATGTTACTCTTAGTATTGCTGATCAATACAAGGAAATGAAAGCTAATGAAGCTGATTTCTTAAAGAGAGGTAGAGATAAGATAGTTGCTGATTCTCAAGGAACAGATAATCCCATAGGTAATTCACAGGCTAGTAGATTATTTGAAGAGAGTCCTGAAGCTATAGCTTACGCTGAAGAACTAGCTAGATTAAAACAACAACTTTTAAATCCTGATACTGATAATTCGGATGATGCGGTTTTCATTGCACTTAAAACTATTAAAAATAGTCAGTATCAAGAAGAAGATCTAAACAAGTTAGATGAGTTTAGGGATTGGGTATCTAAAAACTTACCTGATATATTTACTGTTGAAGAACTTAAAGATTTACAACAAAACTTAGTTGCAGGAAATATAACTGTAGGTTCTTTTGTTACTGATCTTAATGGTATTGCTGGTGGTATATCAGAAGTACGTGGTAGAATTAATGTTGGTGCACGTACTCCTTTTAAATATCATGAAGCTTTTCACGGTGTATTTAGATTATTACTTAGTGAGAAACAAATCCAAAGATATCTAGGTACTGCTAAGAAAGAAGTATTAGCTCAAATTAACAGTGGTAAAATTACCTGGAACAATGATCTTGTTAAAGGTGTTACAAGTTTAGATCAAGCATTAGAAAATCTTAGATTGAGTAATCCTCTTTACTCTATGATGAGTAAAAAGCAGTTAGAAGAAACTTTATATGAGGAATATCTAGCTGATATGTTTGAGGAGTGGAAGAAGAATGTAAAAGTTCCAACTGACTATACTCATAAAACACTTTTTGCTAAGATTAAAGATTTGATTATTGCTTTCTTTAAGAATGCTTTCCAAAGAAATAATTACCAGAATCTATTTAAAAACATTGATTTAGGTAAATATGTTAATGCTGTAACTCAAGAGAATAGATTTACTAGATCTTTTGAAGGTGGTAATCCTAATATAGAAGCTCTTAAAACAATTAAGATTGATACTGATGTAGTTGAAATCAATTCAGGTAATAAGAAAAGATATGTTGAGATCAATAAATATTTAGCTGGTGATAGAGCAACAAGATTAATTGCTAGTGTTGCCTCTTCTTTTCATTACTTAAGAGCAGATAAAGCAAACAATGAAGTATCAGATACTGATCTTTACTATAGAATTTTTGATGAGTATATGGATTTTTATGATAGTAACTCTGATTATTATAGGGATCTAGATAACTACTATGAGATTAAAAACGATCTAAATGATATTGTTAAAGCATTTACTGGAAAAGAAAACCAGGAACAACTTAAGGACGCTGCTAAAGATTACTTAAGAGTTTTATCTTATCAAGATAGTGTAACAGAAGATGATATATCAAACTCAGTTGATGATAATGGAGAAATTTCTGATACGGATGCAAGAAAAGAATCCTATACAATAGGTGGTTTTGGATCATTATCATCTTATGTACGTACATATATTGCTACTACATCTTTTCAGTCTAATTCAGAATTTGGTAGACCTATTGCAGATGGTAGTTTAATTTATAACGTAGTAGATTCTGCTAAAGTATATAACGGCTTGTTATCTGCATTATCAGGAATTACATCTGAAAAAGAAGGACTTAGAAAACTTAATTTCTTAAGAAGAAATCCTAATACAGATACTTCTAAGTTTATTGATAAGATGTTTGAAGATCATAATATTACTTTTGATCTTACTGGTGAACCTATTTTAGATCAGATAGTTAATCCTGGTCAGCTGCTTGCTATTCTTAAAGCATTTGAGAAGTTTAAGATTAACTATAAGTTTATTGGTTTTGATCCATCTAGCGGTATTGTAAGAATTATTAATGCTAATAGTAGAGATGATTCTAAAGCTCAGATGATGTACTGGGAAAACCAGTATCAAAAGAAATATGATTATAATGCTACACTTGTTAAATCTCAAGGACCTGAAATATTATCTAAACTCATTGAGGTAATTAAAGGTGAGGATGTAGATGCTGATATAAATGATTTAGCTGTTGCAATTGAAAATATATTAGGTATTGATATTCAACCTTTATATATAGCATTATCTGTTGCTCATAATGTTCCTGAAGAATTAAAAACTGCTGATGATTTAGCTATTATTAATGGTTATTCTGATGTAAAACCTATAGAGATTGAAGATTTAGTACAAATTTCTAAAGTTATATCTGCAGGTATTAATCCTTTCTACAGAAAAGCAGTAATTGAAAATAATGAAAATACAACTAACGATGTAGATGATACTAAAGTTATTGATCAAACATTTGAAGGCGCTGTAAATAGATTAACTACAATTGCTAAGAACAATGTAATATTTGATGAAACTATGGGTGCTACTAGTTGGATTAATGCTGACGGTGAGCGTGTATGGGGTCATCAATCTCCAACATATAACCATAAGAAAACTAGAACTCTTAGAGAGTTAAGTGATTCTACTAAATTAGGAGATGCATTAGAAGATGTTTTTGCTGCTAATAATTACTTACTTAGTACTGAAGCATTTCAGTCTATACTACCAGGTATTAATTTAGATAGGGTAGATGGTATGAGATTAGAGGCATTGTTTAATGCTAATGGTGTTACATTTAGTAGTAATAGAATTGTAGATAGAGGTTCAGATGGTACAACAGCCGGGTCTTTATCTGATGTTCAATATTTAGTTACTAATCTGGCACTGTATTTATCTGGAGAAAAGATAGAATACCGTAGAGCAAATGGTACAGCAGCTACTACAGTAACAGCAACTATAAACCCTGGTGTTATTGAATCATCTAATACAATTGATCTTGTTAGTCTTCCAGTAATTAAAGCTGTAGAGACTAGAAACAAACAGCAAGTAATAACAAACGATGTTATTAATGCTATTAAGAGTATGGTTAAAGGTGAGTATGAAAGAATTAGACAGGTACAAAAAGAAATTAATGATCCTGAAATAATTAAAAAAGATGGATACCATACTTCTTATAAAGGTAATGCACCAAGAGGTTTACAGTTTATTAGAACTGCAAGTATCTTAGGTACAGCTTTAAAACAACAGTTAGAAGCAAATGCAAAAGAAGATATTGATTTTAATGAAGCTATTAAAGAAGTTAATCTAAAAAAACAAATTACTAGTTTCTATGATGAGTATTTCAATAAGTTTATTGATGTTATGGTTAATCAAAAGATGATTGACATAAATGAAAAGACAGGAGAAATCTCATATAAGAGTTCTAAAGAAGGTGGTATTGGTGGTATTCCAAGATTCTTAACAGAAGGTATAATGCTAAATAAAGATGATATTAATGAGGAAATGAACTTATTAAAGAATCTTATTAGCGTTAAAGAAAAAGATGGTCCTAATTATAGTACTGCGTTTAAACACAACTTAATGCAAATCTTTATTAACCATCATATTAATAGTACTTTCTTTAACTATTTAATTAATGGTGACCCTGCTAGATTTATTCAAGCTAAATCATTAAGTCCTGCTAAGATTGCAATTGAAGAATTTAAACGTTTAAAGGGTGTAAACGCTAACGGTCAAAGTGCTTATACTGAACTTATAGCACCCGGTCTTGGTATTAATCAGGCAACTACAGAGTTAGATATTGCAACATTTGTAGATCCTACATACAATGGTAAGTTTGCAAATGAAAGTGTTGAAGAAGCTAATGCTCAGATGTATATTACTACTAAGACTTTGCGTCATCTTTTATTTGGATTTGGTAAGCTTACACAAAAGCAAGCTGACTTCTTAGATAAGATTGAACAAGGTAAAGAATTATCTCCAGAAGAAGTATTTGGTAAGAATGGTAGTATTGCATTTAATGGACAGACTAACTCATTAAAGATTGTTTACTATAACAATGGTGATGAAAAAGCCGGTTATATTAAAACATCTGCTTTTGTACTTACTAAACAATTAACAACAGGATCTGATGGTGAAGCTTTACCAGGTAGAGAGATGTTGCATAATCTACGATTAAGTTTAGAGAAACAAGAGGTAAATGGTAGATTAGCTTCAGCCGTTCCTGTATCTGGATCTAAAGGTGAAAGAAAAAATATTGCAGCTTCTTCTCAAGATATTAGCTCTGATAATTTTGCAACATTAGATATGCGCTATCTTACTTTACAGCAAGAGAACCCATCTAATAAAATGGAGATTACAGATCCTAGTCAGATTAAACAGCTTACTGGTGTTGAACTTCCTAATGATTTAAAAATTATCTTTAACGGTAAAGAATGGAATGCTAAGGATTTAGTAGAATTATATGAACTAGCTATTGCTCAACGAGTTACCATTAAATATAATAGTAAGGCTAATAAAGTATTTGGACTTGAAGATGTTCAATCTGAAATTGATAAGAGTAAAAAAGCTAAAAAGACAACTGTTGATTTAGCTGATTTTGCTAAGTATGCTCAGAACATTCTTAAAGCTACCGGAGCAACTAATCAGGAGATAGAATTCTTTGCACTAGATAAAAATGGTGATCTTAAGTATGATATTAATAACCCTATAGTAGAAAGTAAATTTATTCAGTTATACTTTACATATTTTACAAAAGGTGTAATGCAAGAAAAGGTTCCTGGTCAATCATTGACATTGGTATCTAGTCATGGTTATAATGTTGTTAAAGTATACACCGGTCAAGTAGATGAGTTAGGAATACCTATTGGTGAAGTTGTAAGAGTATCTGATATTAAAGCTGATCCAAGTAAGTATAAGAATCTTAAAGTATTTGATGAAGAAACTGGTTTAGATAATTATAAAGCTGGAGATCTCTACATTGATAAGTTAAGACATAACGTACCTGTATATAATAAAGAGGGTAAAGTAACTGAACGTTATAGTGAAGTTGTTATGCCAGCACATGATAAGAACGTATATAAGTACTTAAAGTCTGGTAAGATTCCTGATGTAGTTGCAAAAGGTTTTGGTATCCGTATTCCTTCACAAGATAAACACTCAGCTATTGGTGTAAGAATTGTAGATTTCTTACCTGTATTTTATGGATCTGTAGTAATGGCTCCTAATGAATTGATTGAAATTTCAGGAGCTGACTTTGACGTAGATAAACTTTACAATTCTATTAAAGAGTTTTACTATAATAAGAAAGATGATAAGTTTGTTGAGTATGGTTCTGGTAAAAGTGATAAAGAAAGATTTGATCAGTATGTACAATACTTATCCCGTTTTGACGAGGATTATAGATTAGCTTATGCTGCTCTTAAAGAAGGCGAGAAAAAAGAGGATAAATCTATTACACAAGATGATTTAGTTAAACTTAAAAAAAGGTTAGAAGAAGGTATTACTGAAGAAGAAGAAATACAAGAAAATGTTAATCTTGTAGAGCAAGCTTTGAAGAGTTTAAATTATCCTTCTACAGCTAAAGAATATGGCAAGGTATATAAAGCTAATGGTAACCGTGACATTTACATTGGGGCTCTTAATAACTTAATTCTTGATGCAAAGTATGCATTAACATTTAATGATTATACTTCTAAGCCTACTACTGAATTTGCATTAGGTCTAGATAAAGGAGTAACAAGTGCACCAAGAGCTTTTCAGGTAGCACACGTTAAACCATTAACTGATGTTCTTGATGAAATTAAAGATGATATTAAAAAACTTTTAAAGTCAATTGTTAAAGAAGATAGCACAGAAGAGGAAATTAATGAGTTCTTAGATGGTGCATATAGTAAAGCAGTAAGTACATTTGAAGAAGATGGTTATGATAGTACTACATTATTGGGTATGTACTATGGTTGGAAGAATAACAAAGAAGGTGCTGCCAATATTGGAGCATCTGTAAAAGGTAATTTGTCTTGGGCATTTTTACAAAAATTAGGTTTTAAAACAGAACTTCCAATTTTTAGTATTGATGGTAAAGTTTATAATGATTACGGTTCTGAGTTAACTGAAGACGGTGTACGTAAGGCTTATGTTATTTCATCTCTTATTACAGCAATGACGGATAATGCTAAAGAACGTCTTGCTGCTATATTAGGTTTGAATATAACTGCACTTAACTATGTAACCCATATGGTTGCTGTAGGTGTACCATTAAAAACCAGTATATTATTTATTAATCAACCGGCTATTAAAAAATACTTTGAATTAGTTAAAGGTCAAGAAGGAGAGTTTAAACGTCAGACTGATTATATATCTTCTGATGATTTGATGGCTAAAGCTGTTGGTATAGATACTTGGGAAAAGTTTCTCATTGCTTATTCTGATTCTGGATTTCCTAAATTAACTAAAGAAAAACTATTAAACCAGTTTTACTCAGAAGATGTTTTTACACAGTATGCTGTTATTAATCAATTGCATTTCTTATCAAAAACTACTCCTTACTTTAATGATGTAGCCAGTATGACAGGTCTTGTAAAAGGATTTAGACCTTTTATGGATACTTTTGATGATGTTGCTGATAAGTTTGAAACACTTACAAATGGATCTGAAGAGAATATTTTTGTAGGTCGTGATGAAGAAGGAAATAAAGTAAATAAGTTTACGTCATTATTAAATGAGGCACCCCTTACTAAATCTTTACTTGGTATTTACTTTGATATTAGAAATAAATTAAAGTATACATTTAAAAGAAGAACTGCGCCTTTTATGTTACTTTCTAAAGCTGTTATGAATAACGTTAAGCTTAACATGTCTGGTAGTTTTAGAAGAACATTTAAGAATAGTTTGGATGAAGATATCCTATCTTATTTAGATGTAATGGCTTATAAGCAGTATTTAACTGAGAGTGGTAATTTAGATTACTTATCATCTTTAAATAACGCACTTATCTATAAGCAGGATGGTGTTGATTCTATAGTAGATAAAGTACAAGCTAAAAGAAATAGTAACTCTGAAAAAGCATTATCTAATTTATTCTTAGACAAATTCATCTTTACAATAAATAGTGAAGATACTAAAAACAAAGATGGTTTAGACTATCTTGAATCTAATAGCTGGTCTAAATTAAGTCCATCAATGGCTACAAGATTAGAGAGTTCATTTACAGAATTGTATAATGATGATCCTAAACTAGCAGTAGAACTGTTTCATTATCTGTTAGTTAAAGATGGTGGTAGATACAGATCAGGTTCTTTCTTAAATGTAATGCCGTTATTTATAATGGATGATTTCTTTACAGCTACTAAGAAATCTATGGAAGTACTATCTGATGCTAATAGTGTAGATGTATTACGTAGTGAAGGATTCCGTACTACATTTGGATATAACTTTGATGATCTTATAGATAGTTTTGTATTTAATTATTTTAGAAGTGCTAACTTATCATTTAAGGGTCAGGGTATTTCTTACATCTTTAATAAGTTTAATCCTTACTTAAAAGGTGAAGATGGTAAATCTTCAGACAAAACACATCGTACAGTAAAGATTAATTCAGAAACCGGAGCTATTACGGTTAATGTATTTGGTGGTGTAAGAGAAACAAGAGCTGATAAAAAAGGTCAAGAAAGAACTTTTGTAAGTGCTACCGGTGATGCTTATACAATTTTTGTTTCTGATAAAGCAGAAGAAGAAGCAGGTGGCCCATTAAGTGATCAAGAAAAAGAACGTTTAATAGAGAATAATAAATTTTTAAGTAAGTTTGGTTTTATCTATGATAAAAAACGTTACACTGGTGCGCCTCCATATCTTTATTTTGGAGGAACTTTGTATAAATTATCTGAGGTTACTGGTTCAACTAAAAAGGATAAAGAGATAACTTCTTTATTAAGTTTTGATGCAGATATGATTAAAGCTTATGGTAGTAAGTTTAAATATGTTCCTGTAACTATTAAAGGAAGTATTAGAGCTACAAGAATAGGATTTGCATTTGATGGTCAGCTTCCTGATGCTAAAGAAAAAGAAGGTGGTAAAAAATCTAAAGGTACTAATTCACCCGGTAATTTAGATGATATATTAGCATTAGCTGCTAAAGCACCTGCAACAGAAACTCCCAAAGAACAAGTTAAATCTACTAACAATCCTTTACAGCAATTATCAGAGTTAGGTATAAGTAAAAAACCTAAAGAGCTTCGTTATTATGATGAAACTACTGGCGCTACTCTTACTCAGTATAATGATATGATGCCTGAAGAAGTTTTTAATTTGGTATCTAGAAATAATCCTGAAGAAAGTGAGAATCCTTTTGTAGAAGATGTAGCTACTTATACTGGACCGATTACGTCATTAAAAGAGAATGAGATATTTGTATTTGGTTCTAATGAAGGCAGTAGTAAAGGTGGACAACCTACTCATGGTAAAGGTAATGCTAAGGTTGCAAAAGATAAGTTTGGAGCTATACAAGGACAACCAAGAGGGTTACAAGGACAGTCGTATGGTATTGTAACTAAGAAATTCTGGGATAAATTAAAAAGTTCATCACCAGAAGAAATTAAGAGAGAGATACAAAATCTTTATGAATTTGCTACTAACAATCCAGATAAAGTACTTAAAGTAGCTTACATGGGTGGTCCTGAAGTTGTAGGTAACTCTGGTTATACTAATGCAGAATTAGCAGCAATGTTTGCAGCATTCCCTATTCCTAGTAATGTACAGTTTGAGATAGAGTTTGCTAAAGGTTTAAGCTTTAAAACTCCTACTCAAACAAAAGCTCCAGTGACTATTACTAATAAACCAGTAATTAATATTTATTGGGGTAGTGCTGAAAGCTCTACTAATACTAGAGTATTATCTAATCTTGCTCCACGTAAATTTACTTATAATGGTAAAGAATATGGTAGTGTTGAACATGCATATCAAACTTTAAAATCTGGAAGTTTTGATCAAGTTACTTATGATAAGTATGTAACAGCTGGAGGTTATGGAACTAAAATAAGAGGTAAAGCAGTTACTAGTGGTTTTGATAATTTACAACTTATGAAAGATTTGGTTGTAGAATCATTTAAGCAAAACCCAGATAAAGCGGCATTACTTTTAAACTACAGTGATTTTACTCATACTACTAATGAAGTTATTGATAAGGCATTCCTAGAAGGAGTTAAAATTGCTCAACAGAATGTACTAAGTACGCAAACTCCAGTAACTATTAGTTCAACTCCAGTTACTAAACCTGTTGTATCAGACATAGATGCTGCTTTCCTTAAGATATATGAAACTCAGTTAACAGAAGAATATAGAAGTAAGACTAGTTTTAAAGATTTTAAAGATGCTTTTGAAGTAATGAAGGGTATGGGATTACCCGCTGAAACTATAATTAAAAACATGTGTAAGTAATAATATAAATTTGTATAATGAACGTTTGTCATAACCCCAATACTCCTGAGTTTAGAAGTCTATTAGCGATTTATAAAAGTCCTGACGTTGTTCAGGTACTTATTAATTTATATAATGAAGATATAGATAGTACTGATATTGTTATTCCTACAACTCTTCAAGTAGCTGATATGCTTTTAAAACAAAAGAAAGCATTTAATACTCAGAAGAAAGATTTTGCTGAAAAGATTATGCTTAATCTGCAAAGCTTAGGTTATGTAACTAAAGTAAAAGGTGAGTGGCTTATTAAAAAGAATTTAGATGATTTAGGAGGTAATACTACTGATGATTCTATTGTACAAAATGCTATCACCTCTTATCTAAATGTATTAGGATTTCCTACAAACATAGTTTCTTTTACCGCTAGTGATACATTGACCAAAGTAAAAGTTAATCCAGGATCACTTACAATAGATCAGATTACACCAAAAGAAACTTCCAAGTATACAATTGGTATTATTAATCATTTAGCTGCAGTATTTTCACAGATTAAAATAAAAGTAGTTAGTGCTGATGAGGCTGAAGTTATTTATAATAAAGCAGCTGACTTAGCCAAATTAAATGTAGATTTTAATAACGTTAAAAGCTTTTATTCAAAAGGAACTGCATATTTAATTGCTGGTAGATTTGATAATAACACTGCAATTGAAGAAATCATGCACCCTTTTGTTGATGCTTTATATGCAGACAATTCTGATTTGTTTAATGGTTTATTAGAGGATGCTAAAAAGAGTTATCCTAAACTTGTTGAGCAAGTAAATAGTGCATATAATGCTAAATCTAATTTTGATCTTAAGACCAGAAGTTTAGAGATAGTAACAAAAGCTCTTAGTAATCATATTAACAAGCAGTATGAATTAGGCGCACCAATTGATACATTTACTAATAAAGTAAATCAGTTCTTTAAGTGGTTTGCTAGTATTCTAAACAAATTACTTTCTGCAATAAGTGCTGGTAAGTTAGTAGTATCTCCGGCTGAGATAGATAAAGCTACAAACTTATCTGAGATTGCTAATATGATTCTTACTAAGAACGTTACCTTTAACTTTGATATTGTTCCTGGTGATTTAAGATTAGCAATTGAAAATAAATTAAGACCAGCTATAGAAAAAATTAAAGCAAGAGGTAATGAATTACAGAAAAAGATAATTGATGATCTTGTATTAAATGATCCTCAGCAACTTGTTCTTTATGATAAAGCTATTACAAAGAATGGTGAACCTAAAAACCATATTTATGTTAGTGAAGTAACCGGTCAAGCCTATACTTCAGTAACTACTGGTATTAAAGGAAGCATGAGTTCAGAACAAGAGGATAGAAATGCTGTAACTTTATTGTTTGGTAACCAGGTAGATGTAATGCTAGAAGGTATTGCTGCTGGTTTAACATTTGAAGAAGCGCTTAAAGAAAGTAATGTACTTTCTCAAAAAGCAAATCTTAAACGTTTCCAACAAGGTAAAGGCTTTATTGTAGGAATATCTGAAGAAATTTTAAAAAATATTTACAATACACTCAATGACTTAATTAATGATCCAAATGTTATTGATGAGGGTGCTGTTATTGTTCCTCAGATAATTGTTGGTGATTACAATTCTGGAATAGCTGGATCTATAGATTTGTTAGTAATTAATACAGATGGTAGCTTAGAAGTTATTGATCTTAAAGCAAGTACTAATAGTATTAATAGAACTAAAACACAAGATGGTATTGTAATTAATACTTATGCTGATGTAAAATATCCAGTAAGTGATGATTCTTTATTAGCTGAAGGTACACAACTATCTACAAAAGCTCAACAGGGAATTCAAGTTAGTACTTATAGAAGAATTTTACAAAACTTAAACTACACAGTACGTGGTTCTAAAACTATACACTTTTATTTAAAGACTGAAGGTCAAGGTAATAACAGAGAAGTTTTAGGATTTGAGTATGAAGGTACTGTTTATCATAGCATATCTGATAATGATATCTATGTTGATCAGTTAGTAGAATCTAATAATGCTCCGGGTAATAAATTTAATCCTAATTATGTTAGGAGTAGAGAATTTATTGATAAGGATGCTATGGCTTCTTTAGAAGAATCACCTGAGACAGAAGATTTACAATTGCTTCCTGCATTAGATAAGATAGTAGTTAAGTTATCTACTCGTAAACAGATGTTGCAACGTATGTTTACAGATATTAAAGGTTTTAAGAATAAAACAGAAAGTATAAACAAACTTAGTCAATTGCTTACTAGTATGGAGACTGATATTAATCAGACCCAATACAATGAAGCTTTGGGTAAATTGTTACGTTATACTGAAGAAGATATAACTGACTTTTTTAAATATCTAGATAATCCTAATAATTTTAAATCTAAGTCATTTGCTACAGTACTTTTAGCTTATGATAAGTTCTTAGAAACTTATAATGATATCGGATTAGCTGTGGATTTAGGTAATCCTGGTAATCAAGCTAAAGGTAAAAAGATACGTGAGATGCTTAAAGAAGCAAGAGAACGTATTGATAAAAGTTATATAGATTTTGCAGAATCATTTGTAAGAGAAAATAGCACTAATCCGGACCTTACTGAAGAAGATATTAAAGCAATGCTTGTAAGTACAATAGATGAAGGTACAGTTGATACTGTTTTAAGTTCACTTGGTGCTTCTACAGATACATTACTTCAGTTAATCAATAAGATATACAAAAGAGGATTAGCTAAGTCTCAATATGATTTAGAAGAGTTTACTAATACTGCTTATAATGCTGGTAATAAACTTGTTGAAGAATCAGTTAAAGCCGGAATAAAACCAGAGGATGCTTTCATGTTTATGTTTGCAAAGAATCCTGATGGTAAACTTAATGGTAGATATGTAAACAGAGTTGGTTATCAGTACTGGAAAATGTTTTATGACTTAAAGGAAAAAACTACTGATGAAAATGGTGCGCCTTTAAAGTATAAAGTAATTCAGGATCCTATTAAACAACAATCTGATGTACAGTACAATATAGATTTATATAAAGCTAAAAAAGCGTTATCAGAATTTTTAAGGGCTGAAGAGTCTGGTGATCTTAGACCGGAAGATGGTCAATTCCATAAGTATACAGAAGAGTTTAAAACACAGCGTGCTAAATATGAGACTTATACTAAATGGGGTTGGAAAAGAAAACCAGGTGTAGATCCATTAGCCTATAGTTTATATCAGGATAAGTACAAGAATAAAATTACTAGTACTAGAGATATAATTGGGCCCGATGGTATGTTTACTGGGGAAACTAAAACTACAATTAGTTATATAGTAAAAAGAGATTATGTAGAAATAAGAGATGTATCTTCTAATGGTATGAATCTTCAAGATCCTGAGTATGTAAAAATCATGAATCCTGTTGATGCATTAGGTAGAGCAAGAAAAGAGTTTTATCAGTTCTTTATTAAAGAGCATCAAGAAGAATCATTGTCAATGCTTCCGCCTGATGTTTATTATAGAATGATGGGTAAGATGCCTAGAGTACAAAAGAACTTCTTAAGAAAACTTAAAGACATGCCTACCGGTAGAGGTGAGTATGTTTTACAATCATTAAAGAACTTTGTATTTAAAAAGAAGAAAGTATATGCTAAAGTAGCTATTGAAAATGAAGCTGGTGAATTAATACAAGGTCCTCCAATTTTTTATACTGCAGATTTACAGTCTCAGTATAGAATTGATAAGTTAAAAGAACAGGTAGATCAACTACGTGCTGATAGAGATTCTAAAAAGATTAGTATTAAAGATTACTTAGAGAAGAAAGAAAACTTAGATAGAATTCTTAAAGTTGAGGAGTCTAAGTTAACTCCGGATCAGATTAATACAAACTTGGTAGAGAGTATGATTCTATTCCGTGGTATGGCTGAAAATTACAAGAGGATGAATGAGATAGAAGATACTATCATGGTTATCCAAAAAGTAATTGAGGATAGAGAATATATTCCGCCAGGAGGTGTTGCTAGTAAAATTAAAACCGCTGTTGGTGGTAACAGAGAGTATACACAAAAAGGTGGTAGTAATGTAGAAAAGCGCCTACGTAAGTGGATGGAAATGACCTTTAGAGATGAAGGAGCATTTGAAGAAACTGTTGGTGAACAATACATTAAAGCTATTCTTAACTATACATCATTAACATATGTAGGTTTTAACCCATTCAGTGCATTAAATAACTTGATCATGGGTAAGATTAACAATGCTATTGAAACAGCTGGTGGACAGTTCTATAATAGACCTGCAATTATGAGGGCTACTACAGAATTTAATACTGAAGCTATGCCTGGGTTTATGCGTCAGCTTGGTAAGAAAAGACCCGGTGCACTTAAATCTTCTGCAGAAGAATATGAATTATCAAAACCTGAGTCTAAATATGAGGCCATGGTTAAGTTCTTTAGAGTTATTAGGGGTATGCAATCTTCTGAAGGTAAAGTAGATATGTTTAGTTTTGCATACTTAATGTCAGAAGGTGGTGAATATGCTATTCAGAGTAAGACAGCAATTGCTAAGTTAATGTCTCAGCAGTTAGTTAATGATAAAACTGGAGAGTCTACTTCTATATATGATGCATTTACATTTGATCCAGCTACTGGTAATCTTATTCTAAAAGATGGTTATAAGTTTACTTCTACAGATAGAGCTGATATAACAAATTCTATTTGGAGAATGAATGAAATGATACATGGTAACTATGCTTATGAAGATAGAACTATTGTACAAGATCACTTTATTGGACAGTTGGCAATGCAATTCCATAAGTGGATTTATCCAGGACTTAAAATAAGATTTGGTAAAGGTAGATATGACGAAGCTACACAGACTTGGATGGAAGGTAGATATAACACTATATTTAATTTCTTAAAGTATTTCTATGGTGTTAAAGGAAGTATTATAGAAAAATTTGAAGAGTCAAAAGGAATGCTAAGAGAAGAACAAGTTGCAAATATGTACAAGGTATTAGCTGAAATTGGTTTCTTCTTGGCTTCAGTTGCTATGTATCAAGTATTTGAGGCATTAAAAGATGCTACAGGAGATGATGATGATGACAAAGAATTGAAAAGATTGTTAGGTGCATTACAATATCAAGGTTCTAAACAACAAAAAGAATTATTAACTTATGTTGATCCTTCAGAATATGTACGTATAATGACTAATCCAATTGCTGCTAGTAGATCTCTTGGCGAATTTTCTGAAGCTTTAGGATTTACTGTAGATTATTTTAATCCTTTTGTACCTGAAGAAAAGAAATACTATCAGAGAACTGATAGAAAAGGAGAGCCTAAGTATTTTAAACAATGGGGTGATGTAGCTCCAATTCTATATGAAATAAATAGATGGAAGAGTTACGATACAGTAGAAGATTTCTATGTCAAGAAGTAATAAAAAAGGGGAGTTATTAGCTCCCCTTAATTTTTAAAACACTCTAAATCTAATTTGTAGAAATAGTAGACCTATTCTAAATTCTCTACATTCTGCTGATTCATTAGTACCTGGTTTAGGTAGTATGAATAATTCATAAGCTATTCCAAACATAACACTTGATTGGGATAGTAATTCTATATTAAGTTGTTTCTTCATTTTCTAAGTTGTTCAAAGTTAAGCATTTTTTCACTATATTATATATGTAGTACCTAAAAACCTTCTAGGGCTGCATCCCGAATTAACTGCGGTAAAAAATAAATACCGTATGAAACTATTAAACTTTATTGGAGGCTTATTCAAGGATGAAAAAGGCTCTGTTTCCATGAAACGCCTGTGTGGTTTAGTCTGCACAATTACTCTATGCGCTACATTGTACGCTAACTCTTTTACTGAAGCACACTTTGCTCCTTCTGTTCCTTTGGTGGATGCAGTTGCATTGTTGGCATTTGGTTGTCTTTCTTTGACAAGTGCAGAAAAAATTATGAAAAAGAAGGAAGGAGAGTCTGCTGAATAAAAATGGCTTATGTCTACAGACATATCAGGTTAGATAAAAATGTACCTTTCTATATTGGATTAGGTACAGATTCTAATTATTCTAGAGCACACCAAACTAAAAGTAGAAATCAACACTGGCATAATGTTGTAAAAAATTCTGGGTATAGAGTAGAAATTATGTTAGATGATTTGTCTTTTGAAGAAGCTTGTGCTAAAGAAATAGAACTGATAAGTATGTATGGCAGAATAGATACTTGTGGAGGTACTCTTGTTAATTGGACTGATGGAGGTCAAGGTACTTTAGGTTGGAGACATGAAGTTGGATACTGGACAGGAAAATCTTTACCAGAATCTATGCGTAAGAATCTATCTGAAGTAGCTAAATTAAGAGTGGGAGAAAAGAACCACTTTTATGGAAAGAATCATTCTGAGGAAACAAAAGAAAAACTTAGACAGAGTAGATTAGGTAGCACCCTTACAGAAGAAACTAAACTTAAGATAAAAGAGTCTTTAAAGAACTCTGAAGCTTTTAAGAATAGAAAACATTCAGTAAGACTTGGTGCAGATAATCCTAAGTCTAAACAAGTAATCAATACTGAAACAGGAGAGATTTATGAGAATCTCAGAATTGCTTCAGAGATTACTGAAATAAGTTACAACAAGTTAAGATCTTACTGCCAAGGAAAAGTTAAAAGCAAGACTAACTGGAATTATTTACTGTTTACTATAAACTATAAACAATTATGAGCTATACAAGAGAACAAATTGAAGCGGCTATGAAAGCCAAAGGTTACAAGTACTTTGAGAATGGAGAATTTAACGTAAACATTATTGGTGTACGTAACTCTTCTACTGGTACTAAAGTAACTAATGTATTTGATGATCACTTAACTATTTCTTACAAAGAAGGTGGTGAGTGGAAATTTAAAATCTGGCCTGCTACTACAGATCCAGGAACTAAGGGTGTTAAAGAATTTCATAACGCTGCAGGTGTTGCACGTTTAGTACCCGGTCAATACTCAGGTTCACACCATGTAGGATTGCACCAAGGTAAGTATGAAGCCCTTAAGCAAAAGGCTAACGTTAAAGTTTACCGTGATGCTAACAAAGACATGAACTATGACGAGTCCAAGATACAAGAAGGCATCTTCGGTATTAATATTCATAAAGCTGGTGCAGACTCTACCTACGTTGAAAACTGGTCAGAAGGTTGCCAAGTGTTTAAAAAGTCTGCTGACTTTGATGCATTCATGGTTATCTGTAAGAAGGCTGCGGCATTGGGTGGTAACTCTTTCACTTATACTCTTATTGAGTCTAAAGACATTAAATAAATCATGAAGGGGTTATTAGTTAACCTCTTATTATTCTTAGCCGTCCCTTGTTTTGGTCAGATGAAAATTGACAAAGCGGGGGACGGTTGGGATTTAAAAGTTGATTCAGCAATTCAACTTATAAAGAGAGTAGACATAGCTAAGTATAAACTACTTGATACAAATTGTCATCAGGTATCTTTTATGATTAGTCCCTATTCTTCATGTTTATTAGAGAATGGTTTGGGTCATATCTACATAGCTGTAGATGACATTAAACTAAACTCTATAAATAACATTGCTGTAGTGCTAATACATGAGAGTCTCCACTTGTATATAGCCAAACTGGGTATAGCACTTATACCCGAAAAAGAAGAGACATTTTGCTACATGTATGAATTAAGCTTCATAAGTAAATTAGAAAATCCAGAGCCTTGGCTCACAGAACACGCTATAAATAACATAAAAAAATGAAAAAATTATTCTCCTCATTAGTAACAACTTTGTTTGCAGTATTAACCTATGCACAAAGTGCTAGCACAAGTCCAGGTACAGGTCACTGGGTTGTGATTGATTCAGGTTATCAAGTTGCTACATCTTCTGCCGGACAGACTGTAGCTCCACTTTACTTCTATAATACATCTACATCCGAGAACATTACCGGTATGCAGTACAGAGTATTCTATGACAAAACTGCTTTCACTGCAGTAGTACCTAGTTTAAAAATCTCTTCTTCAGATCAGTATTTGCAATATGTAGATGACAACACTAATGGTCACTTAACAGTTACTGTAGCTTATACCGGATCTAGTTCTACATTTAACTACTCTAATGGAGCTACATTTGACTTAACTTTTACTCATGCTGCTGAAAGTGTATGGAACACATTAGATTCTATCAAGACTCTTAAGATTTCAGGTGTACAATCTTTCTCAAACAAGGCCGCTACTAGCTGGGGTAATGATACTACTTTGGTAGTTTACTCTTATGGTGGTCGTTTCAATCAGAAAGTATTAAGATTTGCTGCTAAGTTTAAGAACGTTACAGGATCAGATGCTAAATTTCTTTGGGTATCTTTAGAGAAA
>JACCDP011484555.1_pt1 | contig 22609 bp, 41 predicted proteins | sample 7445841 | NCBI WGS metagenome assembly JACCDP01 (sample SAMN15323441, study PRJNA562643) | freshwater metagenome | isolation source: river surface water | place: USA:Blue River Watershed | collected 2017-08-17
CCTGAAGATCTTCGTAAGTCTTCTCATACGAGCTTTTCAGCCCTAAAAGCCAATTCAAGATGTCAAGCTGTCCTTTACGGAAATAAAGTTCTTGTGTGTCCGCGACAGTTGACAGGTCGTTATAATTGGTTTTAACCTTGTTAAGGTCGTCCATGAGGTCTTTCCACCCTACGGTAGCCATCATGGAAAACGCTTCTTCATAAAATTTCTGTAGTTCTTTGTCCATAAGGAGAACCTATTAGTTACAATAACGCTACTCTAGCATAAAAGTAGCACTTTGTCAATAGTTTTTTTATAAAACGTAGAGTTTTTTTAACTATTTGATGCTTTTTTCATCATTTGGAGCATAGCAATACGCTCATTTGAGGAAATATCTGCTGCTTTAAGGTTAATTTCCTTCTCTTTGAGCACTCGATCAGCCAGTTGGAGGCGTTTACCGAAGTCATCACCACGATCTAGGTTGTTAGAGGCTGCTTGAACCACTTTAACCCTCATTTCCTCTGGCATCAAGGCAGTCTCAACCTGAGTTTGCTGGGCGTTAGCTGCCTTTTCAGCAGTTTGGGCTTGCAGGAGAGCCAACTGAGCCTGTGCTGTCTGCAAGGCAAGCATCTGTTGCTGCATCTGGAGCTGTTGCTGTTCAGGGTTAGGCTGTGCCATCTGGTCTAGAGCAGCCATCATTTCGTAACGGTTGGTCAGAGAACTGTTAGAAACGATACCCTTCAAGATAACAGGCAAAACAGGGGTATCAGGGCCTAAAGTCTGCAACAGAGAGATAAACTGTTGTTGTTCGTACTCCCTAGCCATAATACCCAAGGTAGCTGTAGGCATGAAGTTCATGTCCACTGAGGGGTAACGCTCAGGGTCAAACTGCATGTAGCGGAAGGCAGCTTTCTTGATGAATGGGATCAAGAAGTCCTCTTGGAAGTTGGTCAAGGTACGCTTGTACTTCTTGATGATAGCGCCCATAGCGGCAGACATACCAGCCCCGCCAGCGTCCCTAGACACGTTAGACACCATGCCTTGAGAGTCCAGAGTACCTGTGGCCTGTAATAGCATACGCTCAAAGGCTTGGGCAGTCTGAAGGTTGTTACCATCTGTGACGCCAAACTTGAACGGCTGGAGAATCTCGTTGGGGTTACCGTTGGTCAGGATTGCCTTACCGGGTTTAACCTCGAACTTAGCACCTCTAGGCAGACGAGAAGCGTCAATACCGATCATTGGGGCTGTTGTCAAAGCCAAGGAGTCCATGTGGCTACGCATCTGAGCGTCAATAGCCTTTTGCATGTTGTAAGCTTTTTCGACAGTGCCACGACCCAACAGACGGTTAGGAACTGTGTCGTCCTGATAGGCAATGATAGGACGATCCTTCATCATGTATGGGCTTTCCTCAGCCTTTAACAGATAAGAATCATTCGCAATAACCACGATAGCTTCCACCAAGTCAGTGTACTCGTCAGCTTCGCTCTCTTCAGGGAACAAGTCCATCATCTCTTCTTTGTCGCCCATGTCTGTTAGGTACTCACGGGGGACTAGACCGTAGTAGGTCAAGAGCTTAACTTTGTCAGTCTGGAACTGTGTGTCTTCCTGAGTAACTTCCAAGTCCTCAGTGTCGTACATAGGGCCAATGTTAACCTTACGGTAGATACCGTCTTCAATGCCCTTGACGATCTTATGCAAGCCTACGTACTTCTCAACTGCAACGCCAAGGCAGTCGTCCACTGCTGTACCGTTAGGGTCAAACAGGAAGTTCTTAGGGTTGACAGGAACGATCTTGACTGCGATACGATCTTTCTCAGCAACACCGATGGCTGCTTGACCAACAATACCGGGGATTGCTTGAGTAGCAGGAACGTACTCTTTCTCAGTTTTGACAACGATCTCACCAATGCCAGTACCGTAGATCTCAGCCATCAACTCAATCTGGTCGATAGCCTTACGGATCTTATCCTTCTTAAAGTCATCGTTCAGTTGAGCTTTAATTAGGGACACATCAATGTCGTTACCGTTGACATCCTGAACGTCATCCTCAATCTCAAAGAAGTCCCCTTGACCGAAGATAGCTTCCATGATCTCAGCGTGTCGAGTCTCCACAGCTTGCTGAGTGGCTGGAGAGATAATACGTGAACGCTCTGATTCACGAGTCTTGTCCTCAGAGGCCCACACACCACGGAAGATACGCTCGTACTCATCCCAAAGCTCAAGGTAGTTACTGTTACGCCAGTCCCTCCAAGAATCACAGTGGCCTGTGACGTAGCTTACCAAGTCCTTATCAGCCTCAGTAGGTTCATCGAACTCTGGTGCGTCGTTCTCGTTCTCTTTGTATTTATCCATGTTATCCCTTAGTTATCACCATTTAACCTTGTCAGCCCAATAAGCTGCTGACATGCGGCCTTTGTCAATGTTCTTAGCGTGTCTAGCCTTGAAGGACTTGTTACGTGCTGAACCTTCAGGAGAACCTGAAACACCTTGCTGTCCGAAGCGGATAAGCTTTACCTCGTCACCTTCACGAGCTACAACTACGTGGCTCTTGGTTGGGTGATTAGGTGTGCGCTTAGGTTTGTTGTAGCCTTCAACGCCAGCACGTTCTAGTCTTGGATCTTTAGCTTTAGGCATAGTTTCCTTATTTAATTGTAAATCCCATAGGGTCAGTGTAAAAAGGATTAACAACCTTAGAGGCTTGTGACCAATCTACAGCTTTAGAATAATCGTCTAAACCCAGTTTGTCAGGATCAATCCTGTATTGACGCATAAAAAATTCTTTCCAAGCAGTAGGGTGCGTAGGGTCTTTTAGCATCCTTCCTGAACTGGTGGAAGACAGCATGTGTGGTCTATTGTCAGTAGGATCAATACTTTCTTTCATATTGTCCTTCCAAGCACCCCTGTAGTCATAGTCGCTTTGTTTAAGCATCATTTCAAGGATACGGTTGTTATCCAACTTATCCACAGGAATCTTTGTCTCAGCTGCTATATCTTTCTTAGTCGCTTGAAAAATCTGAGTGTTTTGCAACCACTGTCTAAACTGCTTCTCTTCCTCTGGGGTTTTTAACTTAGTAGGTTCCCAAGGAGTTTGTTTAAACTTTTGGTATTCTGTAATCCAATCAGCCATTCTTTTTCTTCTTTCCAGTTTTGGCAGTTTTAGCTGAGTCCTTGAAGTCTTGAGCTGTAGGAGCACCCTTGCTACCGGGTTTCCTCATCTTCTCACCTGAGCCAGCCTCAATGCGTTTACGCTTTGCGTTAATATTACTGTATAGTCCGTTTGGCATGTCAATATCCTGATATAGTGTCTAAAACTTCGTAGTCATCATCTTCGTAATCTGTATTATAACTGGTTACAGCGAGCTGGTCAATATAAGACAAACTATCTATTAAGTCATCGTGAACGCCAGCGGTAGGGAACATGAGGTACTGGTCTACAAATTCCTTCCAGTCACTCTTGTCCAGCTTATCGTTAAGGCTAATCCTGCCGTGTTCAAACCTACCTTGTAAAGACCAAACAATCCTGTCAGTCTTCTTCTTGTTCCCGTGTGTCAGGTCTGTGATGTGGCAGTAGACGTTGTTCTTCCTCATCAAGTCGTTGAGGTAGGGCTGTACTGCGTTCTTCAAAGCTCCTCGTTCAATTCCAACAGCAATGGGCTGATGGTCACGCACAGCCATAAGAATCCTACTAGCAGTTTCACGAATGTCCCAACGTCCATGAATAATGTCCTTAATCCACCAGTTACCGTTGTCCTCTACCTTAACGATTGAGATGGCACTTTCGTCTAATCGTTTCTTGGAAGCACCTGCACTTTTAGCTACTTCCTCAAAACCAGCCAAGTCAATCGCTATGACGTAAGACCCATACTGAGGCTCAGGGGCATATCTAAGCCAATCTTCCTTGAAGACATCCTGCCCTGCATTGTCAAAGCTTGAGAGGTATTCCTGCTTGAAGGCAAAGGAGCTTAGAGTTCTCTCAGCAGCCTCAATCTCTTTAGGGTCAATAGTCTCGTTATCCTTGGTGGTGAAGTGCCATGCTTGCCACTCTTCATCGTCACCCTCTAAGCCTAGCTTAAAGACATCGTAGAACCAGTTACGTCCACTAGGGGTTGAGATGAATAAAGCTCTACCCTTCTTGTCTGACAGGGAAGCTCGGATGATCTTTTGCCATACGTCTTCCTTGATAAATGCACACTCATCTAGAACCACGTAGGTAAGAGACACACCACGCAGAGAATCAGGATTGTCAGCACCACGAACCAATATCTTCCTACCGTTGACGAGAAGGATTTCGAGGTTATTGATATGTGATGACTTAATGACTGGTCGTCCAAGTTCATGTAACAAGTCCCACAAAATTGTCCGGGCTTGTCCCAAAGTCGGTGCAATATACATCACTGCCGACCCCTCTGGGCACTTTAAAGCCTCAATTAATAAACAAACGGCAGATAATCTAGATTTACCGCATCGACGACCAGCCGCAACTACTTTAAAACGATGTTCGTCATTAAAGACTTGTTTTTGCCAGTTTAAAAGTTGAAAATTAAGTTCTGCCATGTTTCCTCAAGTATTCCGCTGCTTGTTCTAGCAGTTCTGGATTGTCTTGAAACTGTCCTAAACCTGTATTACAAGGCCCACAGAGTAAGTCTCTAATCTTTCCTGTTGTGTGGCAGTGGTCTACAGCCAGTTTCTTTTTACCAGCCTCTTTTCCACAAATACCGCACCCATATTTTTGATAAGCAAGTTTTGTATCGTACTCCTCTTGACTTATTCCATAATTTTTTTTAAGCTGGTATTCTGCTCTTGCTTTTACAGCTTCAGGCTTTCTTTGCCTTTCTTTTTCTACTTCAGACCTGCAAACTTTACAGGCATGTCTTCGAATCCCTTTATCCTTGTAATGCCAGTGAAAATCCGTAACTGGCTTTTCTTGCAGGCAAGTACTGCATTGTTTTGTTTCCATCTTGTAATTCCTCTTGAAAAGGTCAGGTGTTTGGACACACGCACCTGAGAACGTGTTTCAAGCCGATTACTCGGTGTCCGAATCTCTATATTCTACATCTTCTATGTCTATTGTTTTTTCTTCTTCCACTATAGAAGGTGTTCCTAAACTGCTAATGTTAATACTGATTTGAGGAACTGATCCTCCAGCCTTAGTAGCTTCAAATGCAGAAACAGGAACAATACGGTCTACAATCAACTTCCACGCAGCAGCTTGGTTCTTATGGTCATCATTAAGGGCTGCATCGTAGATAGCCTCCAAGACTTTAGCTGACTTGGGGGAGTTAAGCATCCTAGCTTTGTACTCATTGATAATAGCTGTATCCCCTTTGGGACGACCAAGGACACCCTTGTTCTTAGTCTTCTTGGCTACTATCTCACCCTTCTTGGGTCTACCTGCTTTACGCTTGACTTCTGGTTGTTCCATCTTTGTCCTTAAGGGAGATGACATTATTAATATAAGTTGTTGTTGGTGTCCCAATTATCAGCAGGGTGCTTCCCTCTGAACGGAGTGGGCGGTTGTCTCAATTGCAAAGCCCTCACGATGCAACATAGCTATAGCGTCCTATAGCGCTACCCTTTTCCACCAACACGGCTGGAGACTGGCGCAACATCCAAGTAAGCGAACCCACCATCGTGCCACTTGTAACCAATCCCCATGCGTCTTGATGAATAGACAGGGTATATGCCTCTAAGAAGTTAATCTTAAAGGCTATTAAGCGGGAATCTAGATGAATATATCTTAATTAAGATTCACTTAAGCCCCTTGAGGACAGATAAGGTTCATCAGGATTCCATACTTTGAACGGGTTACCTTCCTTGAAGATACATCCCGTATTCTCTACTTGGTAGCCCGTCTACCTAGTTACTTTCATCTGAGTTCCCGGTGTGCTTGTTCACACAAGGTTGAGGGTAGCATATTTTTAAGGAAAAGTCAAGTCTTTTTTGTATCTTTTTTTAAAATATTTACAAATAATTGTCTAGACACCCCATCCTATCCTTTAACTTCATAGCCCCTTGTGGGCACTTTAGAGGCTCTCACAAGGCCCTATGTCAGCCCCTCGTGTACAGTTTCCCTACCTTGATCTGTCCCCAATTAAGGTACTTTCCTTACAAGTGCCTCTTTTTTAAGCAACTCCTTTGATTTTATTAGACTTTTATGCACTATATTGCATGTTCTTAATTCTACTCTTTTGTGAACTTAGTAGGCTCCCACAAAAGTAACTCAATAGCCCCACCCCCTCCCCCCCATGTTAGTGAGTACTTACTTCAGAGTTATCCACAGCAGTAAATGAGAATCATTATCATCTACAAAGTTATCCACAGGTTGTTCACATGAGGGTCGATGTAGCACCTATTTAGTACCACCCAAAAGTATTACTGTATACAAACACAGGGGTGTCGGAAAGTCGACAGGGTGTCAAAATATTGACAGTATTTGTAAGTAATCTGTAAGGAAAGTGTCAATAAACCGACAGTAGTTGTAATGCCTAAGTATTCAAAAGAATATTAAAGTATTCATTCTAAGGCTGGCACGAATCCTGCTTAATATATTGTGAGATAAAAAAGTGGAAAGCTAGGGTAAACACCTAGAGACAAGTTAGGTTATCTCAAGTAAGATAAAATCTTCAATCACAACTAGACAAGTGAGGTCTAATATGAAATTGCCCAAATGGGTTGCCTATATCGACGATGAGACAAGCCTAGATCATGGCTACATCGTCACCCTAGCAAGTGGCTGCACCTTCAAAGATGAGCCAGATTGTGGGGTTAGAGCTTTCGATACAATGGCAGAAGTCAAACAAGCCATTAAACGTGATAACATTATCATGTCTGCTGCGGGAAAGTCGAGTGCAGCCGTCTAAGTTAACTAACCAAGTGAAAGACACACTACCATGAAAACACCACTCAACACCCTAGTTCTGACAACCCACCACGATGAGGGGGACTTGTTGTCTTATTCCCTTGAGGGTGACATTATCGACGATGAATTTGAGTCATGCGGAGAAGTCAAAAAAGAGGTTTTCAGCGTGGGGGAATTTGCCTTTGATAAGTCTAAAATTGAAAAGTCAGCACAATGGTACGTTGACAACTTCGCAAACGTCACAATTCAACACGTAAACGCTTAACGTAGGAGCACACACCATGAAAAATCGTATCATTGACCATATCATCTACGCTTTGGGCTTCGTTGCCCTCATCATTGTCTGGATGACGGCTTAACACCTTAACACCTTAACACCTTAACACCTTAACAGGAGAACTAACCATGAAAACACCACCAAAAGAACACACACACTGGGCTGTCTTATACGCTAGCGGTTTTAAGCGTTATTTTAAGAGTGAAGAAGAAGCACGTCACGAAGCAGTAATGTACGGTATCGGCTTAACTGCACCAATTTACCGCTAGAATAACACTTATAAAGCCTCATTCGTGGGGCTTTATGGGGGCTATTTTGCCCAGTAACTGAACCAGTAAGGTGCAACCATGTCAAACGATGTAGAAATCAACGTTCAATCTATAGTCAAACTGTTATCAGAGGGCTTTACAGATACTGACCTCAATTATGACGATGAGCCAATGACGGCCTTCGACTACCTTCAAGACGCTTTAGACATTGAATACATTGTCGCATCTGACAGAAAAACTTATCTAGGCGCTAGGGTCTTAGTGGCCTTCGGTGGCCCAAATATTTGGATTAACACACGCACAAAGATCGTTGAGGGCCATTGGTGGGGCGATAGCTACACCGAAGCGTACACCGATAACATCGGCCTCGATGAAGCCCTTGAAGAGTTGTTCAACTGTTAATTAGTGAGGGATTAAACCATGAAGTCTAAACTTGAATTCCATGAACTAGAGCGCATGGCATGGCGTGAAGGTAACCCTTTACATTCTGAGCTTGTCGCTATGCGTGAAGAACTGCTACAGTTGCTCAGAATAGCTAACAGCGTAGCATCACGATATGATGCAGTGATAAACAATGCCTTCGAGAGTGACGATTACGCATCGACAGCACTATGGGCAACATTCATTAACCATATTGATAGTCTTGAGAGAGACTTAGGGGAGGACTTATGATGACTTTAGTACTAATCTTTTATACCATTGATTACATAATCGTGGAGGATTTATGGTGAAGTGTCCTAAATGTGGGTCTAATGACGTAGACCATGCAACCATTGGCCTCCCTGATGCCATGCAGTGCCTAGATTGTGGGTATTTGTTCCCTCAAGTTATGTCTTTATTTCCTAAATTGATAAAGACTGAATCATCATGGCCTTTCCCTACATCGTTAAGACCTAAAAAGCTAAACGATCAACTACCGCAGAGATACAACCCTGCGAATGACGAGCCAAGCCCTCTATAAGGGCCTAGAAGGTGGGTAAAACGATTAACTAAGGGCTAGGTAGCCTAGAGAGGATAAAATGCCTTTAAAAATAGTTGTTACAGGTATTGACATTTTGTGTAGCATATGCTATAGTGGCTTGTTACAACAAAAGGAGTAAACATGCGTAACGAATTTGACAGATTTATTGAAAAAGTCCAGAAAACCGATACTTGTTGGCTATGGCAAGCAGGCAAATATCGCGGGGGTTATGGGCATTTTAGGCGTTTAGTTGACGGAAAGTGGAAAATGGCTAAATCTCATCGCTATAGTTATGAGTATTTTAAAGGTGAAATACCCTTAGGCCATGTTATCTGTCACACATGTGACAACCCATCTTGCGTAAACCCTGAACACTTGTTTGCCGGAACACAAAAAGAAAATGCTGACGATTCGGCACGGAAAGGAAGAAACAACTTTGGACGAAACCCTAAACATCGTCACTTAAGCAAAGAAATTGCAGAGTTGATTAGGAAAGACCACAAAGAAGGTTTATCTTATGCTGAACTGCAAACAAAATACCAACAAAGCAAACAACAAATTTGTCGCGTTGTTTTAAACAAAATTTGGAAATGAAAGGTAGGGACGGAAAATTCATTGTATCGCCTGTAATAAATTGCTTACAGATTTTGAAGCAACAAGACGGAACGCTATAACCAAAGACTTTTTGGACTTGTGCAAGGTTTGTTTTGAAGATGTCAAGGGTCTATTCCCTGTGTTAGAGAGGAAAGACCTACTAACACAGTCGGATTTAGACCTTGATGGGGATGACGATGATGGTGTAGAATCTGAGAAGTTGAACACAGGGGAACTAGGAGACTATATAGACTATATAGTATCTAATGACTCCTATGACATTTCATAGAAGTAAAATACACTTTAATAGAAAATACACTATTAAAGATACCTTAAAATACTTCTATCATTAAAGTTCTTTAAAGAAGGATTGACACATGGAAAAAATAACAGTTGAAATTGATTACGATGGGGCACTTGATGTCTTTTTGGAGGTCTTAAAATCACAGTACAAGGATTTGTCTCCTAACATTGGGAGTGTCCCTATGTATTCCTATGACAAAGAGGAAAACAACATCAAATTCTATGAATTGAAAAGGGCGTATCAATTAGTTATGGACCATAACGGTCTTGATCCAGAAGAGGGGGTAGAACGATGAATGAACCACAAGAAAACTACGGGTTTGAAGATCATTACATTGACGAATGGTGCATGAAAGAGGAAGCACACTACCATCACACAATCAACGATGTAGCTGAGTTAATCTCTATCTACGGTTGGCAACAGGTGTTAAAAGACATCCTTGAAGCTGAAAGGAATCAAGCATGGTAATGTCTTTGTGTATTTTCGTATTAACTTTGTTGAAAGTGAGTCTCAAGTAATGAAAGTCAATGTCATCTACGATTTAACAATCCCTGCTGATGCTCACGCTTACAGGTGCTCACAGAAGGCCGTAGAAGCCTTTTACACGCTTGAAACCTTGATGGATGACATCGAGGTATTCCTAGCTAACAAAACCACCTCAGAAGCCTGTTTGTTGGATATGCAAAGAGTACTTCTTGAATGGCGAAAGTCTAACCATGTTTAAGCCAGCTTTAGGTTGGAGAAAAAGGAGAAATGTTACTATGAGCAAAAAGTCAAGTGATGGCGGTAAAGGTTCAAGTCCTCGCCCATTTAGCGTATCTCAAGACGAATACGACAAGCGTTGGGATGCGATCTTTGGGCGTGATGTTGTTGAGGAAGAACCAGAGATTGACGAGGACGAAGACCCTGACGGAGAGGCGTTAAAGTGCCTACGTTGTGGAGGTGTAGACACTATGTACCTAGCTCCCAATGGTTTGTACATGGTTTGTGACCAATGCGGTAACGCTGAAAGGGTTTTACATGATGACTCTGACTTCTGAAGAAGTGTTGGAAATGGCTAGGGAGGCGGGAAATTTTAAGAGCCATGCTTTACCAGAACCTTGGATTCCGTTCTTTGAAGCCTTTGCCAAACTGGTAGACGCCAAGGCTACAGCACGTGAGCGTGAGGCGTGTGCAAAAACACTGTTAGACTTACCCCGTACACAATGGAGTAATCAAACTGTTTCCGAATTAGCAAAGGTGATTCGAGCACGTAGCGGAACTACATCAAGAGGTGAAGCAACATGAACAACCTAAAGGTGGCCTCTAAATTCCTTAAACACATACCATGTGAAGCCTGTGGTTCCTCAGACGGCAACAGTCTTTACGATGACGGGCATACGTACTGCCATGTGTGTAACAATTATGAAAGTAACGCAAGTTACGTAAGTGACGGTAGTTATGAACAAGTACAGTACAAATCGAAAGTTAAACCTATGATTAGCAAAGTTGGTGAGATCAAAGCAATCTCTGACAGGGGGATTACACAACAGACCTGTGAAGCCTACGGGGTACGACAGGATGCAACCAAGCACTACTACCCTTACTTCGACCAAGATGGTAAGGAAGTAGCAGCCAAGGTTAGACATGTAGAGTTGAAGAACTTCAATGTTGAGGGTAGCTGGTCACAGGCAGTCTTATTCGGTCAACAGCTATTTCAGAAAGGCGGGAAGTACATCACCCTCTGTGAAGGTGAATTAGACGCTCTAGCGGCCTATCAGATGACAGGTAGCAAGTGGCCTGTGGTGTCCATCAGGAACGGTGCTTCAGCGGCCTTGAAGGACTGTAAGGCTAACTACGAATACCTAGATAGCTTTGAGGCGATTGTGATCTGTTTCGACGCAGATGATGCGGGGATTAAGGCTTCCAATGAGGTAGCTGAATTGTTTGGCTCTAAGGCCAAGATTGTTAAACACTTGAAGGATTTTAAAGATGCTTGCGACTATCTCCGTAACGGACGAACAGCTGAATTTGTTAATCAATGGTGGAGAGCTGAGACTTTCGTGCCCGATGGAATTGTGGCAGCGTCTTCCTTATGGGAAGCAGTCAATACTCCGGAACCAGCAGCTGAGGCTTTCTATCCGTTCAAGGGACTCAATGACCTACTCTATGGCCTCCGAAGAGCTGAACTCATCACTGTTACCGCTGGATCTGGACTTGGCAAAAGCCAATTTCTACGGGAAATCCTCTTCAACATCCTCAACACAACAAAGTGGAATATCGGAGGAATGTTTCTGGAGGAATCAGTACGAAAAACTGCTAGAAGCGTTATGTCTCTCCATGCGAACAAGAAGTTGCACCTGCCAGACACACCAGTGTCAGAACAAGAGTTGAAGGAGGCTTTTGATGCCACACTCGGAACTGATAGGATCTATCTCTTTGACCATTTCGGCTCTCTTGCCCTTGATAATGTGCTTAATCGCATTCGATACATGGCGAAGGCTTGTGATTGTCGTGTCGTGTTTCTTGACCATATTAGTTTGCTTGTCTCTGGTATGGATGGGAACGATGATAGGAAGGCTATTGACGTCTTAATGACTCGATTACGTACACTGGTACAGGAGCTAGAGATTACCTTGATTTGTGTGTCTCACCTCAAACGTCCTAACACTGACAAAGGCCATGAAGATGGTCAAGCAGTCTCTTTGTCTCAACTCAGAGGCTCAGGTGCTATCGCTCAACTGTCAGATGCAGTGATTACCTTGGAACGTAATTCAATGAGTCCTGACGCTAACATTAGACACACTACTAAGGTTGCTGTTGCAAAGAATCGCTACGCGGGTCAGACCGGGCCAGCCTGCGATCTTCGTTATGATGTCGAAACAGGGCGCATGTACGAAATAAAGATGGATGATCTGTGATATTATCTTTCACACTTGGAGCAAACAACACATGAGTGAAGAAACTAACTATGTAACAAAAGAGATTTTTTATGAGGAAATAGCGCGAGCAATAGAAAACGTGCGAGAAGAAATAAAAGCCCTACGCCAAGCCCTCGCCATTACCTCCCCGCGCGTCATTGACACGGCAGAAGCAGAGAAGCGTCATTGTTGTCCTGAATGGGACTTTCTTGAAATCACAAAGGATGATCCTGAGTTTGAAGCGTGTCTTTGCTTTTCTCAAAAGCCAGATGCGTGGATTGCTGATGTAGGCGAACCACCTACTGAGGAAGAGAAGCAAGAGCAAGATACGCTGGCTTACCGTGAAGCTGCGAGGCTTGCACAATGGCTTTTCAAGAAGCATTACGCACACGAAGAACATTACGCTTATGGTCGTGTTGTTTGGGGGCTTTGCGACACAACGGCTGGAGTTATCACGCAGATTGATAACATGGTTTGCCAACTTGTGAAGGCAGAGAAGCAAGAGCCTGTGGAGTACATCAGAGATATGATTGAAGGCTTGTATGAAAACGGCGACCCAGTTTCGGTCGAGGCCGCTGAACTGATCGACAAACTCTACACCCACCCACAGCCAAAGCGTGAGCCGCTGACGGATGAGCAGAAAGACATTCTTAATTTCTTGCTCGGTGCAAGCGATATTGATGGTGCGTGGTTTAGCGACAAACACCCAACAGAAGCAGGTCAATTCTGGTGGCGCAATAGGTTGCGTAAGGCATTTCAAGAAGCCGACCACGGCATAGAGGAAAACACATGATTGAAATGATTATCGTAGGTAGCACAGGCATTGGATACGCTGTAGTTGGTGTACTCCAAGGCTTTAAAGGGGAATACTCAAACATGGCTATCTGGCTAGGGTATTCCATTGCACAGGTAGGGTTATTCTTAAATCTCAAGTGAGGCTACAATGTACAAAACTACATTAGCACCTAATGCTTCGTGGTATGCTCCTCCAAAGGAGAAACCTCCTGCTAAGAAGAAGGAGAAGGTAGTCAAGCCTAGACGTGTGTCTCGTATGGGTAAGAGGTTCTCATTGCCTAAAGAGACTGACGTTAAGTTTGAACAGTGGTTACAATCCATCAAACCCATTAAACCTAGAAAGATTATCATAGAATGATTAACGAACACGACATCAAAGACATGTGGGATAAAGAGACTCAGGAAGCCTATCTCAAGTGGGCTAAAGAGTACGGAGTCCCTTACGACCCTTGGCATGGACAACCTGCTGTATCTGCTGCTTGGGTAGCTGCTATCAAGTGGTATCGTGAAAGAAAGGAACAAGCATGATGACGACTAAGAACACAGGTGGGCCAGCGTTTCCAGTTTTTCCAGATACGGGGGGTGGTCATGCTGCGGCATTTCAAGGAATGACATTGCGTGATTACTTTGCTGCCAAGGCGATGCAGGCGCACATGGTTGGTCGCGGAGAGTTTGCGGATAGCAACAAACGGACGATTGCAGAGTGCGCGTATGACATGGCAGACGCCATGCTGAAAGCGAGGGAGCAATGATTGACAACTACGAACGCTTAGTTGGTAGGCTTATGGACTTAGAGACTAAGTTCTACGAGCTACAAGAGAAGTATCAAACACTCATCAACGACTACGAGAAACTGAAAGACATCCATGAGAATTGCTCTCGACATAGAGACGAACTTGGCACACGATACGATCCATTTACTAGTCACACAGGACGTGGATAACGTAGAGGATGTAAGAGTATGGAAAAATCCAAATGGCCTCAACGACTATCTAGACAAGGCTACTCTCTTGATAGCACACAATGGAATCAACTTCGATTTTCCGATATTGAATCGCTTGTGGGGGACGAAGATAGGATTGAAGAAAGCATACGATACTCTGGTAGTAAGTCGTCTGCTAGAACCAACGAGAGAGAACGGACACTCTCTAGACGCATGGGGAAAAGAGCTAGGAAAGGAGAAGATTGATTATGCAGCGGTTTGGTCTTGGATCATGGGAAGACGCGAGGAATACTCTGGTGAGGCTTTCGATAAACCTATTGCTGATTTGCTTGAGCATTACTGCGTACGTGATGTTGCTGTTCTACGGGATCTTTATGTACGTCTTTGTGGGGATCTCGAATCTAAAGGATTTTCTCAAGAGTCTGTTAGCCTCGAACATCAAGTAGCATCTATCATTGCTAAACAAGAACGTAATGGTTTCAAACTTGACACAATCTATGCAACGTGCTTACTTGCTGACCTCAAAGGAAAAATGGCTGGAATCTACGAGCGAATGCAAGAGCAGTGGCCTCCCGTCATCAAGGAACGATATTCCGAGAAGACAGGAAAAAGACTCAAGGACGAGACAATTACCTTTAATCCGGCAAGTAGACAACAGATCGGTGAGAAACTTATTGAGCTAGGATGGAAGCCTAAGAAGTTCACACCTACTGGACAGCCTATCGTAGATGAAGCTGTTCTTGTTGGCTTAGACTTTCCTCAAGCTAAGATCATCGCTGAGTACTTGATGCTACAGAAGAGAGTAGCACAGGTTGAGTCTTGGATGGATGCTGTAGGTAAGGACGGTAGGGTTCACGGTAAGGTAATCACCAACGGTGCTGTTACAGGTCGTATGACTCATAGCAGCCCTAACATGGCTCAGATACCTAACGCTGGTAGCCCATATGGAAAGGAATGCAGACAGTGTTGGACGGTAGAAGATGGTAACGTACTTGTTGGTTGTGACGCTAGCGGCCTTGAGTTACGTATGTTGGCTCATTACATGAAGGATGAAAATTATGTCAAGACAGTCACCGAGGGAAGCTCTAAAGACGGCACAGATGTGCATACGATCAACCAACGTGCAGCCGGTTTGGAAACGAGGGATCAAGCGAAGACGTTCATCTACGCGTTCCTCTACGGTGCAGGGCCGGAGAAGATCGGCTCCATCGTCGGCGGTTCTCGTGTTCAGGGTCAGCGCCTTATCGATAGATTTCTTAAAGGGACTCCCTCACTCCAACGTCTACGTGCTGTGGTACAACGGTATGCGGAGGAAGGCTATGTACCGGGCCTCGATGGTCGCAAGATTTGGGTACGTAGTGAACATGCGGCACTCAATAGCTTACTTCAAGGCGCAGGGGCTATCATTATGAAGAAGGCGTTAGTTATATTCAATGACAAGATCACTAGGAATAAGTGGGATGTCAAGTTTGTAGCTAACGTACACGATGAGTTTCAGTTTGAATGTTCTGATACAATCGCTGAACAGGCGGGACAGGCAGCTAGACAGTCAATCGTTGAAGCTGGTTTGCACTACAATCTAAGATGTCCTCTAGATGGGGAATACAAAATAGGGAGAAACTGGCGTGAAACCCACTAAGGATGATGATGCGATAAAACAACAGATTCTGTTAAATATTGGAGACGATTCGTTTATCATCCACCACAGTGATACAATGGATTTACTCGATGTATACTTAGTTCTTATTGCAGCTATTGAATACATTGAGGGAGAGGCACAAGGAATTGCTAAAATGGAAGCTCGTTACTTACAGTAACTGCGTGAGGGGCAATACTTGCAATGACAGATCGGAAAGACGGTCGATTTTTAACCAAGTAAAGGAAATTGAAATGACAAGTGATTTGAAACCAGCAAAAATCAACGGTGAGTTGTTCTGGACTAAGTGGATGAATAACATCAACACTAAGTTCAACGATGCTAACGACAAGTATGAATGTACTATCGGTAACATCTCAGACAACGATGCAGCTAAGTTGACTGCTTTGGGTATCAAGGTGAAGAACAAAGACTCTATGGGCAACTATATTGTCTGTAAATCCAAGTATGCCTTCAAGCCTGTAGGTGAAGACATGAAAGAGATTGCTGTAGAGGACTTGGGTAATGGTTCTAAGGTGGTTGCTGTCGTGGGTTCTTACGAGCACAAGATGAGCAAGGTACACGGTAAAGCACCATCACTGAAGAACTTCATGGTCACGCAAGTGGTCACCTATGTCCCTGATACTGAGGAGGCACTGTAATGTTTACAAAACTTGCTTATCTCAAAAGCATTTCACTAATCATGTTAGCAGGCAAAGTCTTTGTTGACTACAATATGTTTTCATGGTTTGAAATCTTAGGTGTTGTAATTATTCCTGCTGTAGTTTTTGTCTTGTTAGACGGACTAAGTGAAAAACTTACAACTTGGACAGAAAAGCTTGGAAAAGCAGATTTCTGATCCTGACACACGGCCCTCTGTGGCATTGATTGACGCTGACATCCTTTGTTATCGCGTTGGTTTTGCCTCAGAGGATGTCGATGAAGCTATTTGCTTGGCTCGTGTAACTGAACTGCTCCATGACATTGTTTACTTTGATCTCAAGTGTGATGAATACAAAGCGTACATCACTGGCAAAGGAAACTTTAGATACGACATTGCAGTTACTGAGCCTTACAAAGGGAATCGTAAGGATGCTAAGAGGCCAGTGCATTACGAAGCTATCAGAAACCATCTACAGCGCCTTGGTGCAGAACTGGTTGAAGGTCAAGAAGCTGATGATGCAGTGGCTATCGAAGCAAGTACCAATGGAGGCTGGATTGTCTCCATCGACAAAGACCTAGATCAAGTTGAGGGTTGGCATTACAACTTTGTAAAGAAGGAAGAGTACTACGTCACTGAGTTTGAAGGACTCAAGAACTTTTACTCTCAGGTTCTTACAGGGGATCGTGTTGACAACATCATCGGCTTGAAAGGCATAGGGCCAGTTAAGGCTGCAAAGCTCTTAGCTGAATGTAAAACAGAACGGGAGATGTACGATGCTTGTGTTAAAGCTTATGACGGTGACGTTGAACGTGTTACAGAAAATGGACAGCTACTATGGTTAAGAAGAACACCCAACCAACAGTGGTTCCCACCTACTTTGAACTCGGTGGCTTCGAGTGGCGAGTCGTTGGATCAGACGACCTCACAGAACTCGGGAAGTGCGATTGTCACAACCAAACCATTACGATTCGTAACGGGATGAGTGAGCAGACTACGTTGCAGACGTTCTACCATGAACTTGTACACGCTATTCTGTTCACAATGGGGCACATGAACCACGATGAACAATACACCGATGCCTTTGGTGTCTTCCTCCATCAATTTCACAAGACAGGTCAATGGTAATGATGAATAGTAAAATTTTTAAACTGTTTGTTAGTTTACTATGTATTATTCCAATATTTCCTTTTTTTATCCTTGGGTTTTTATGGAATGAAATAAAGGAATCATTTACAGCTGGAGAAGAATTTAGTGACTACACGTCAGAAAAATTTGGTCGGTGGTTAAATGGTAACTAGAAAAGTAATGAGTAAGCGGGCAGTAGCCTTGAAGCATGGATTCAGATCAGGGTTAGAGGAAGAGACATCAAAGTTCTTGACTGCTAACGGTGCTCAGTTCACGTATGAGAAGATGAAGATTCGATACCTTCAACCTGCTACTGAACGAGAGTACACCCCTGACTTCGTGCTTGACAATGGTATCATCATCGAGACTAAAGGAAGGTTCTTAATTGCGGATCGTAAGAAGCACATTCTAATCAAACGACAACACCCTCACTTAGACATCCGCTTTGTGTTCTCAAACAGCAAGCAGAAGATAAGTAAAGCTAGTAGAACAACCTACGCACAGTGGTGTGAGAAGAATGGGTTCCAATACGCTGACAAGGAAGTACCTGTTCATTGGATCAAAGAACGTAGAAAGAGAGTATCAGATGGAAGTAAAATTGATTCGTGAGAATGAAGACGGTAGTGCAGACTACAGCTTTGACTTAAGTGACAAGGAAAAGGAAGCACTGCTTTGTCTAGGCATCATTACTGGCCTTAAGGCTGGCATTGAAGAAGGCAAGAAGTATGTTACTCCTGAGAAACTAGATGGCGAAGATAGCAGTACACTACAAACCCCCACCGTTTAAACCTGACTGGATGGACGGATGTTTGAAACTGTATGTGGTTGACCATCCTAGACTTGGATGTAGACTCATAACAACAACGAAGGTGGTTAAAGAGTATCCTAACGGTGTCCTTGAGACAGAGTACGCTGTATATCACCCGATTGATGGAGACTTCAATGACACTTGAACAGTATTTTCACCAGATAAACAAAGAGGAGCAACAAGACATGGCTATTTTTGATGATTGGCTTGATGAGAATGAAAAACCTATGACCAAGGTTTATTTCACAATCACTACACCTTCAGTAGAACACTATCCTGAGCATACACACACCTTGGATATTGCTTGGACAGAGGGTGCTCGTTGGTACGATGTTCTTTGGGAGATCATGGGTGTCTTGGAGGCTTCCTATGGCTACGACATCAAAGAGAAGGTGTTCTTTAAGATGCATGAGTTGAATATCCAAGCTGAACAGGAGCATGGTGACCCTGACTTGGCTAACCAGATGTTCACTGATGAGGATGAAGAATAACATGAGGATCTTAGTCATTCCAGACACTCAGGTTAAGGAAGGTATTCCAATGGAGCACCTTACTTGGGCTGGTAAAGCGATCTGTGACTATCGTCCTGATGTAGTTGTCCACTTGGGTGACCACGCTGATATGCCTAGCTTGTCTAGCCATGATGTCAAAGGTAGTAAGTACTTTGAAGGTCTTCGCTACCAGAAAGACATAGAATCAGCTAAGGAAGGTATGCAGATGCTTTTAAAGCCTCTTAAAGACCTCCAGAAGAAGCAGAAAGAGGACAAGCATAAGGTGTACAAGCCTCGTATGGTTTTGACTCTCGGTAACCACGAGAACAGGATCGACAGGGCTGTAAACAATAACCCTATGCTTGAAGGTTTAATTTCGATTGAGGACTTAGAATATGATAAAGATTGGGAAGTACATGCTTTTCTCCACCCAGTATTTATTAATGGCGTTGGCTTCAATCATTATTGGCCTGTGGGGGCTATGGGCAGACCTGCTGCCTCCCCTGCTGCTATTATCAGCAAGCTTCATATGTCTTGCATCGCTGGACACCAACAGGGAAAACAGGTTGCTTATGGTAAACGTGCTGACGGGAAGCCTATCTCTGCTATCGTTGTGGGTAGTTATTACCTTCACGACGAGTCTTACATGGATCAGCTCTCCAACCGTCACTGGCGTGGTCTGCTTGTGATGAACGAGGTCAATGACGGACACTTTGATGAGCTTTTCCTGTCAATCGAATACTTACAACGAAAGTACTCATCTAATGAAACCAACAGTTAAAGAGATTGATGACTATATGGCTTCCCTTGGATTACCCGAGAAACCTGCTAAAGAAGTAGGTAAAAAGTATGACAATGACAAACTTCGTTGGAGTTTATTGCCTCTAGGGGCTTTACAAGACGTTGTAAAAGTGTTAGAATTTGGGGCCAAAAAGTACGCCCCTGACAACTGGAAGTACGTAGATCAGGCTGAGGAAAGATACTGGAACGCAGCCATGCGCCATATCATCGCCTACAAGCTGGAATCTCCTGCCGACAGTGAGACGGGGCTTTCGCATCTGGCACACGCTGTATGTTGCCTTTTGTATATTCAACAACTAGACAAAGAAGAAGAGAACAACACATGAAAATGACACCCTATCAGACCTACATCGCCAAGTCACGCTACAGCCGTTATTTGGATGACAAAGGCCGTCGAGAGCACTGGAATGAGACAGTAGCTCGTTACTTCGACTTCATGGAAAAGCACCTGAAGAAGAATAACAACTATGACTTGACACCTGAGCTTCGTAACCGTCTTGAAACGGCAGTGGTTAACTTGGATGTGATGCCATCCATGCGATCAATTATGACAGCAGGAGAAGCCCTTGAACGACAGAATATTGCTGGCTACAACTGTAGCTATCTTCCTATTGATGACCCCAAAGCCTTCGACGAAGCAATGTATATTCTTCTCTGCGGTACTGGTGTGGGCTTTTCTGTAGAGCAAAAATATGTCAACAAACTACCTGAGATTCCTGAAAAGCTTTATGAGTCTAATACTGTGGTTCACGTTAAAGACTCCAAAGAAGGATGGGCAAAGGCCCTACGACAAGTCCTTGCTCTCCTATGGGCAGGTGAAATTCCTAAATGGGATGTTTCTTCAGTTCGCCCTGCCGGTACACGCCTTAAAACTTTTGGAGGACGAGCTAGCGGCCCTGAGCCTCTGGTCGATTTATTCAAATACACTGTTTCCAAATTCAAGGGTGCTCAAGGTCGCAAACTTACATCTCTTGAAGCGCATGACTTGCTGTGTAAAATCGGGGAAGTGGTCGTGGTGGGTGGAGTACGACGGAGTGCTATGATCTCTTTGTCTGACTTGGGTGATGACCGTATGGCTCACGCTAAGGCAGGTAATTGGTGGGACGGTCAAGGCCAACGTGCATTGGCTAACAACTCAGCGGTCTACGAGGTTAAGCCCGATGTAGGTCAGTTTATGCGTGAATGGAGCAACATCTATGAAAGTCATTCGGGAGAGCGTGGCATCTTTAACCGCTATGCTTCGGAACTTCAGGCGGCTAAGAATGGTCGTCGCGTACTCGATAAAGAATGGGGCACTAACCCTTGTAGTGAAATTATCCTCCGTCCTTACCAATTCTGCAACCTCTCTTCAGTTATTGTTCGTGCGAATGATGATGTGGAGTCTCTTAAAGAAAAAGTCGCTATTGCGACAATCTTGGGAACCTTCCAATCGACAATGACCAACTTCCCATATCTTCGTAAGGTGTGGCAGACTAACACTGAAGAAGAACGTTTGTTGGGTGTCTCAATGACAGGTATCTTGGATAACCCGTTGTTGAACTCAGCTAACGATCTTGACTTGCCTAAACGCTTGGAGGCTCTCCGTAATGTCGCTATCGATACTAACGCTGCTCTTTCTGCTGAACTCGGTATTCCTGTATCTGCGGCTATCACTTGCGTTAAACCAGAAGGAACAGTTTCTCAGCTTACAGGCACTGCTAGTGGCATCCATCCTCAACATAGTAGTTTCTTCATTCGTCGTGTACGGTCTGATAACAAAGACCCTCTGACTCAGTTCCTGAAGAACTCAGGGTTTCCGTCTGAGCCTTGCGTTATGAAGCCTGACTCTACGACAGTGTTTTCTTTCCCAATGAAGGTTGAGAAAGGAGCAGTGTTGAGGGAAGATCTTTCTGCTATTGAGCATTTGCGTCTATGGTTGATTTTCCAACGCCATTGGTGTGAACACAAGCCATCAGTGACTATTTCTGTTAACGAGAATGAGTGGCCTGCTGTTGGAGCATGGACATGGGAGCATTTTGATGAAGTTACTGGTGTCTCTTTTCTTCCGATGGACGGTGGTACTTATCGACAAGCTCCCTATGAGTCCATTGATGAGGATACATATGCTCAACTGGTGGCTGGAATGCCGAAGGAGATTGATTGGGAAGCGATGAGCGAGAACACAGATAATGTGGAAGGTGCTCAAATGCTCTCCTGCACTGCTGGCGCTTGTGAAATTGCCTTCTAAGATAGTTGTACTTATGCGGGTGATCGAGATGGTCACCTGCTTCCACATTATTGCTAACACATGGAGGCACTGGTAATATATGATAGTAGACTTTAGCTGGTCAGGTGGTCTAGTCTTTGGATTGAATCACACTGACGAAGCAATCCTACAAACAGGAGAAGATGAGTTTGAATTCGCTAATGCAATCATGCTCCATCTAGGCTTCTTCACAATAGCAATCATATTTGTTCTAGGAGATTAGAAACGAAAAAGCCCACCTTTTGAGTGGGCTTCTTTGTATCTAGCTTATTGTTTAAGCCTTCTACAAGGCTACGCCTTTTTGTACTCTTCTTCAGTCAGGATACCGGTTTTGTATTTGTTATCAGGCTTGAAGATAGTCAGTTCTTGTTGACGCATAGCAGGGTCAAAGCTGATGTGCATCCAACGACCAAACTCATGGATCATCTGGTCAAACTTGATACCCGCCTTCTTGACTTCCTGACACAGTTGGTAAGGAGTCAGTTTAGAGCTAGAGACATCAATAGCCCAACCATCCATGTGTGAGCTAACCTTAGAGCCACCAACAGCCACGTTAACGGCTGGTAGACGTAGCCAAGAGTTAATGCGTAGAGGGCCTGTAAGGGCACGTAATTGCTCTAGCTTCTGTGCTGCTGTCTTCATGTTCTCCAGTTGGAGTGTAGAAGGTTGGTTGTCAATACCATTACGGATAGCTGTCTCAGAATAAGTAGCTTCCTCCAAGGTAAAGTGTTCGCTTAAGTTCATTTGTTTTTCTTCTCCATGTTGTGTTTTGTGATATATTGAATTGCAGCCGCCATTAGAGACACATCATCTTTAAAATTACCAAGGCCATGATTGCACATATTGCAAAGAAGCTGTCTTACTTTACCAGTATCATGACAGTGGTCAACTACTAATCGCTTTTGAAATCTTGTTTCGTCTTGACCGCAAATAGCACATTTATGGTTTTGCTCTTCAA
>JACCDP010114178.1_pt1 | contig 22604 bp, 27 predicted proteins | sample 7445841 | NCBI WGS metagenome assembly JACCDP01 (sample SAMN15323441, study PRJNA562643) | freshwater metagenome | isolation source: river surface water | place: USA:Blue River Watershed | collected 2017-08-17
AATGGGTTACGTATTTATTTCGCGAAAACCACACAAAATTACAATTTTATGGGGTTTTCGAAACCGCGCTATTACAGTTTTTAAGCCGAAACGCGGATCGAGTGTTCGAATCCCTGAATCGCCACCACCTTATATAGGCCCCTAACGGAGCTTCTGCTTTTACGCTAAGCAGCAAGTAACGAACACTGCTTGATTTGGGCGAGCTCTTTATGAAGAGCACGTTTTGCAATCTCTGTATCAAAACGAACTTGCACGCGAAGCCACCGCCCTTCGCTCAGCCCAAAGTACTTACAAAGCCGCAAGTCAGTATCTGCCGTAATCGCGCGGCGACCCGCCACGATTTCACTGATACGGCCAGCAGGCACGCCAATCTCTTTTGCAAGACGATATTTGGTAATACCAAGCGGCTTTAAGAGCTCCTCATCCAGCATTTCTCCGGGAGTGATTGGGTCAATTCGTCTCATGTTCATTCCTCGCTTTAGTGATAGTCCACTATCTCAACATCGCAAGCGCCATCTGCCGCCCATCGAAAACACAAACGCCAGTGGTCATTAATTCGAATGCTGTATTGGCCCCTTCTCTTGCCGTTTAGTGCCTTAAGTCGATTCCCCGGCGGAATTCTGAGATCCTCGAGCCTTTCCGACCACTCTAACTGCTCAAGCTTTCTGAGCGCTTGGCGCTAGAACGCCGCCCAACGCCTAACCGCATAGCCCGAGAGCAACTTCTGGGTGTCGGAACACTTGAAGGTTTTGATTGGCACAAGAAAAAATGGTAACGCGATACGTATATATCCGTCAAACATTTATGTTGGGCAGCCTAACTAGGGTTGCTGGTGGCTACCATCGCGCCACCCTCCCGCTACACGTTTAATTACACGGTGGGCCTAGTGCTCCGCAAGGCAAACTTTCTTCAAAGTTTTAACTCTTCAATCCCCATCGGGAGCGATCTGAATATTGTGTGGCGCGATGTCGATCTTGATCGTTCTGACCTCGCTGTTGTCGAGCCGCACCGCGCTAATGGATTGGTCACGCTCATTGGCGGTGAAGACCACGCCAGTAGGTGCGGCCCAGACACTAATCAGGCTAAGGGCAAGCCCCCACCCCACGAGTATTTTGACCGTTGGGCAGATAGGCTGTGGAGCTTGGATCTCAGTGCCTCGCTTACTTGGCGGCCGGGAGCCGGTCCATCATCATCTGCATCATGTGCTCCATCATCTCCATGCGCTTTTCCATTAGCTGATTACGCGCAGCGAGATCTGGCGGCATCCCCTTGCCTGCAGCCATGCCAGCTTGACCGCCGATCCCGTGCATGGTGGCGCGCATTTGTTGCATTATTCCCATGCCGGAAGACATTAGTTTCATGTGTTCGTCCATTAGTGCTGCGCGTTCGGCCGGAGTTTTTGCTGCCTGTATTTTTTGGTGCATCTCCTGCATGGCCTTCATCTGCCGCTCGAAGGCTTCAGTGGATGGCGCCGAGCGGGATTTCTGCGGTGGAGGCGGCCCCCCTTGCGCAATGACAGCCATCGCATAGCCAGAGAGCCCTACGGTCGCTAAGACGATAGCGAGTATCTGCTTACGCATGATGAGTTTCCTTTTCTTGATTAAAGAAATCTTAAATAGTAGTAAACAAATAACAGAACATCGGTTTCCAACTTAGACGCTGCTGGGTGGCCGAAGACCATTGACCGATGACCCTAGTGCTGTCAGAGTCTTCTGAGCCGCTTGATTCGCTACCTCGTAGGATGAATCTGCTGTCTTCATTGCAGTCTTCAGAAGTGCGACACTTCCCAGAGCACTGACGGGTGCATGCTTAGCAAATTCATCTACTGCCCCATGCAAGCGTTCACTAGCCTGCGCGATTTTTGTCTGGGTCATATCCGAGTACGCGGTCGCTGTCTTATTTACCACATCACCCGTGGCGTTTGCACACGTTGACATCACCTTTATCATGGGCTCAACGCATCGGCTCTGAGCGCTAAGAAACTCCTGCGGAGACGCTGCGCTTGTTAGGGCTTTCATTGCAGCTGTACCGTGGCTCATCATCTCTTTTGTAGAATCTAGATAGAGATGCGCCAATTTCTCGAATCCATTGAGCGCAATGCCAGAAGCTTGTCCTATGATTTCGGCGTTTCCCCTCATCAGCCCCTCTGCGAATTCTGTGTTTATATCGGCCATGATCCCTCCTGGATTGTTTTCTGATTAGTCACTTTAAGCGCATATCAATTCCCTAATGCACTTCAGACGAGGAAATAATTTCATGAACCTGAGTGAATATTTTTACGTGAGATTAAAATTTTCTACCCGTAAATGCGTTGATACTCTTTTGTCGTATGTTTCCTCTAATGATCCACAGCGCTTGAGGTATTGTGCTTTTGGATCTCATCTAGTATCACTTTTCGAATAGTGATAACCGAGGAAAAGATTGTGTATCTGCATACCAAACAAGCACTTTTTGTGTTACTAAGTATGACAACTATTGGGTGTACCCCGCTAGGTGACCAGGGTCCCGGTCCCTTCCCCGCTGAACTGCCGCCAAAACTAATACAGCGCGACGGCTTTAAAGTCTGGGATAACCCCCGCGCTTTCGGACCTGTACCTAACGAGCTGATTTCTACGGGGGAAAAAGTGTGCTCAACGATGAACATGGGTACCGAACGTTATCTTCCGAAGGGCTATCACCCCAAGGCGTTAGACAGTGAAGGAATTGAGTTTCTCGGTGGTGGCTACTATTGCGTCAAGAAGTCCAATTAAATCACTTTCTTTTTAAGACCTCCTCTTTGGCTTGATTCTTGAGTGCATCGATTGCACCCCGTATCGCCACATACAGATCTTCGTTACAAACACGATTAACGACTATTCTATTGTCTGGAGTTGCGAGTTCGAAACGAACGCTAAAGAGAGGGTTCGAACCGAGGGTGCGTTGGGATCGGTTAATGAATACGCTGTAGCTCAGCGATTTCGTATCTAATACTTCATTTAGCAAAAACAAGTTTTTCTTGAGAAAAACATCTAACTCTTTTGAGTGCGTTACTCCATTAAGATCGACGTTTATTTCAAAAGGCGCAGGTTCCGCGGTAGGGTGCAGGCCCAACTTTACTGGGCCAACCGAGGCGGAGTTCGGGCACCAAAGTCACTTCCACCGCCGCCCCCAGAGAGCGTACACCCTCGCGTCAATTGCACCGTCACTGTCTTCTTCCCTTGATTCGCATCCAGAATATTAAGGCATGAGAACGCGATAATAGGAGAATTAGTTCTCTGATACAGGTTCGCAACAACTGGAATGCTTACCTTTGCGCAGATTGAATTACCTACGGCACTGCAGTCGCGCGTACTACCGTAGTTTGTTGCCTGTACCCCTGATTCCACCCAAATGTTATCGCCGATCTTGAGTGGCTCGGGATTGCCTTCCGTAATATAACTACGAACTTCGGACGCTCCACCCGCAGTTTGAAAAGTGGTCCAGACACCACGCCCCTCCTCCGTGCAGATCGGATCAGTTTTGCTTGGCGTCTTGGACGTATCAGCCGGACTCAGGATAAAAACAAAAGGTGCATTTGTTTTGGGGTCAAGCTTCGGCTGAGGTGGAATGGCGCTTGAATTCCAGAAATTATCGTACATGCACTTACTCATTATAAATGGAAAGAGTTCTCCTTTATTTGCAGAACTCGGGATACGAACCACCCCAGTTGCGCTCGCTCCGATGCTGACTTGATCCGTACCAATAACAGAAGCAAAAAACGGTCGAATCGGTCCAGCATTATTGTCTTCTGACTTACTAATCGTAACCCGTACTGCAGCGGCATCATCAATACCCTCCGGGTTAAGCGATAAACTACTCCCCGAGCCACTAGATGCTTCAGAAAAATAGCCGACCTCAATCTGGGCTGTTCTGATCGGCTCTCGAGCGACCTTATTAAATTGGGCCATTCTCGCCGCTTGGCTCCGAGCTCTATCCCAATCGGGGCCACCGTCGTTGTTATATAAAGCGCCGGCCCCAGCTAAAGCACCGGCGTCTGCAGCGTTTTGTAACTCATTTTTAATGAGGAACACATACGCCACATCAACGGCGAGCGCTGCAAATCCTATCAATACCGTCATTAGAATGGCCACAATTACGGAGACAGACCCTTTCGGAGCCGAGACCTGATTACTCATACGCCATAACCGTCGAAGCGCTGAGCTCTAGCGGTCCCGTTAAGTTTGCGACAAGCCGTCCTAGCCCGAACCCGGTATATTGGAACGTAATGAGGACCTCTAAGGGATCGGAGGTTGTTGGCGCCTGGGGCTTCACTACCGAAACAATTGGATTAGTGTTATTCGAACCAAAAGATATCAGGCGATCGGCGCAATAATCGAGTGCAACTTGTCGGATCTGCGCTTCCGTAAGAGGTGCATTACGACTTAATATCCCCGCTCTTGTTGCCTCGCGGCTCGCGTTTGTAATGACTGCTTTATCGTAAAGAGCAACGCTGAATTCGATTATGCCAAAGAGAATCAACAATAAAATCGGTAAGACTAAAACGAATTCAATTACGGCCCCTCCCCGACAGCAACTAGTTAGTTCTCGATTTTTTCTTAAGGACATATTAGGGTGCTTTTGGAACCTCGGTTGAATTTTCCGCTTGATATAGATGTTGCTTTGCCATGATGACCGCGGGTCCAATCAAGACGAGCAAAAGTGAAGGAAAAATACAAAAAATAAGAGGAAACAAAAGTTTTGTCGACATCTTTGCAGATAGCTCTTCAGCCCGCATGCGCCGACTCACTCGAAGGCTATCGGAATGAATCCGAATTGTCTCCGCGATCCCCGTACCGAACCGATCGGATTGAATTAGCGTGGTAACAAGTGCGCTCATCTCTCTAAGTCCGGTACGGGACGCCAGATTCCGAAGCGCTCCGTCTCGTGCCCCACCCGCCCGCAACTCAAGAGTTACCATATGAAATTCCTCGAAAAGCGGTGGGCAACTCTTTTCTATCTCTTTGCTCACCCGTAAAATTGCCGCATCAAGACCTAATCCTGCTTCAACACAAATACGAATCAAATCAAGAGCGTCTGGCAGATGTTCTTGTATTTTCTCCTGCCGTTTATGGGAGATCCAGTAAACGGCGATATCTGGAGCAAAATACCCAGAAAGAGCCCCGCCTGCAGCTATTAATACGTAAATAGCCCCAGGAAGATTAAATCCGAAGATGACCAAGAACCCGAGGACCGCAATCGGCGTTGTAATCGCTAAAGAGAACTTGGAAAAAAGATATATCGCAAGGCTATCTTTAGACCTTAACCCCGCTTGAATGAGGCGCCGCTTAACCGGCGACTGTACCCAATCGCCTTGAAAAATTGGTTCTTTTAAAATACGTGTCATCACAGACCGTACTTTTGTCCACGTGTCTGATGGCCAGCCTTTTGCTTTCTGTGCAAAGAGGGCTGCATTAGTATCTCCACTATCAGCAAGACTCCGATACAATGACGCAGCAACACTGCTTGCGCTCCAGACAACTGCCGTAACTAAAACAAAAATGACGCTCAAAATAAAGACTAGCTCAAGATTCATGCTCTTAGCTTCCTTCCCTTAGATTCGCACGTGTACAATCCGCCGCATCCAGAGGATTCCAATAGCCATAAGTATTCCGTTTATTTGAAGAAATAATATGCCCTCGGGGTTAGTCCAAAGTGCACTCATAAACGCTGGGTTAACGGTAAATATCACGGCAGCTGCGACAAATGGAAGAAGGGTTAGAATCCAGCCAGAAAGTCTGCCCTCTGCAGTTAACACCTGACTCATCCGTCGAAGCTTTAGCCGCTGTCGAATTAAGTTAGATAGTTTCAATAACAAGCCGCTGAGATTCCCACCTGCTTGCGAGTGAATTGAAACAGCTAAAATAAAATATCGAATGTCAACGCTATCTACACGACTGGCTAGTGCGGCAAGCCCCTCCCTGACAGACCTGCCAAAATTTACCTCTTCAGCCACAAGCCGTAGCTCTCTGGAAATTGGAGGCGCTGCATCACGGCTAACGACCTCGAGGGCGCTAACAAATGAATTCCCAGCCTGCATTGCACGAGCAAGAGCATCAAGAGCATCGGGCAGTTGCTCTTCAATTTGCCTCAAACGGCGGCTCTTCTTGATCAGCAGATATGCGATCGGTATACATGCGAATATCATCGCAGATAGCGCTATAAGTATTGGATGAGCTCTTTGTAACCCAAGTGTGACGATTACCAATATCGACAAACCAAGAGCAATTCCAAGGACTCGGTCTGAATACCAGCTCAAGCCAGATTGGCTTATTAGTACCTGCAAACGCTGTATATAACGCATTCTACTTAGGTACTTTTCAATGATCGGATTGGTGCTTACCCGCAAATCCCTCAGAATGCTAATCTGATTTTCGACCAAGTTATATCCATCAGAGGCCGGCAACAGCGCTTGTTTTGATAACCGATTGTTATGAAGCCGCAGCGTGAGTACTATCACTAGTATCGCTACGAACGTAGTCGAAATGAAACTAAGGAAATAAAAGATATTTTCCATTTTCAAAAACTAAGCAGCTAATGAGGCGACATGCTGACCTGGTGGCGCAAACGTCAGATCGGAAATTGTTAAGCCTGCTGCTCGCATTCGATCGAGAAATCTCGGTCGAATTCCAGTTGCGATGAACTCCCCAAACACTTCTCCACCAGGAAGAACTGAAATCTGCTCATAGCGAAATATTTCATGCATTTCAATTACCTCACCGTCGATTCCAGTAATTTCCTGGAGGCTGATAATCTTTCTTGAGCCATCAGTCATGCGTGCGATCTGTATGATTACAGTGATCGCGGATGCAATCTGTTGACGAATTGGCTTTATACCAATGTTAAAGCCGGCGAGATTCACCATGTTTTCCAGACGAGTAATTGCATCCCTTGGTGAATTCGCGTGAACTGTTGTCATTGAGCCCTGATGTCCGGTATTCATCGCCTGTAACATATCCAGTACCTCGGCGCCCCGCACCTCGCCGACTACAATACGGTCAGGTCTCATACGTAAGCTATTCCTAACAAGGGAGCGCTGAGAGATTTCTCCTCGTCCTTCTATATTAGGTGGTCGTGTTTCTAGCCTAACGACGTGCGGCTGCTGTAGCTGGAGTTCTGCTGCGTCTTCAATCGTGATGGTACGCTCGTCTTCTGGCACAAAGGATGACATCATATTAAGCAGAGTTGTTTTGCCGCTTCCCGTTCCACCTGAGATTAGAACATTTGTTTTCAATCTGACTAGAGCGCTAATTACCGAAGCAATATTCCTATTCAGGGTACCTAAATCAATTAAATCCTCAACACCGAGCGGATTTATACTGAATCTGCGGATTGATAAAATGGGCCCATCAAGCGCGAGAGGCGGAATGATTGCGTTCACCCTAGAGCCATCCGGCAATCGTGCGTCAACCATAGGGCTTGATTCATCTATTCGCCGACCCACACGTGAAACTATTTTTTCAATAATGCGCGTCAGATGCTCATTTGTAGAGAACTGTATCTCGGTCTTCTCTAGGCGCCCATGACGTTCTATATAAACCGCTGACGGGCCGTTAACCAAAATATCTGAGATCTCTGGATCTGCGAGTAACGGTTCGATAGGTCCGAGCCCCAATACTTCATTTTGGATATTAGTAGTCAGCGTTTGCAGTTGATCTGGCGGTAAATCAATTTTCTCACTTTGAATCACCTGCCTAACGAGCATCGATAATTCATCCCGAAGCTGTTCCTGCGGAAGACGCTCTAGTGCAGTTAAATCAAGAAGGTTCAGTAACTGCAAATGTACATAGCCTTTTAACTCTGTAAGATCTATTGCTGATGACTTATTTATCATCATAATTAGCGATTATTTGACGAATAGCCTGCATTTGCGGGCGAGTCGGTACTTACACCTCCGACTCCTATCCGGAAGACGTCGCCTAACGCTGTGGGTTGCTCGTAACTTCTTATGTAACGATCCATGACAGCTGCTGCAGCCGCGCCCTCAAACCCAACATCGATTCGATCATGACCTACACCTCGCGGCACTATCGATTGTTGTGTTATTGCTTCTCGGACTGTTATCCCGAAACTTGGCTCGGGTTCATATTGATAGGCACAGCTCGAAAGCCCGAGGACACTGACACATATCAGTAGTTGCTTAAGCCCACTATTATTCATTGGTCGCCTTCCATGTATTGTCAATAATGAGATCATTGCCTGCTAGCGGGAGAATAGTTACGCCATTAGCATTCGAATAAGCGGCTTCTTGCATTGTTTCGACGGGCTGGACCTCCCCTAGCAGGTCAAGGCCAGTCTCCCGATAAGGTCGACTTTCAACTGTTTCATTCGTACTACTTCCCTCTTTACCGCTCGTTGTATTTTCAGAATCAACATCGGATCGGTTATCGGGCCTACTATTGGGTTTGACGTCAGGCTGGGGAGCGGGTTTTGTGTCGAGCTTGCTATCGGATTTTCCTTCTAGTTTCCCCTCAAAGAGAAACTCTGAGCGCGTTGGAGGCACAAACCGATCAGTTGGTAACGCGACAGTCTGTGATAGGGGTTTTACAAGTCGTGGCGTTACCAAAAACATGAGCTCGCTACGATCATTAATAAATTCGCTTGACCTAAAAAGTGTACCGAGAATAGGTATCTCGCTTAAGAATGGAAATCCAGTAATAGTTTCGGTAACATTATTCTTTATCAAGCCGCCAATAGCGAAGCTCTGTCCATCCATGAGCTGCACAGTAGTAGATGCGCGTCGTGTCGAGATGGTCGGAAGGACCGTAGTGTTTGAGCCGGACTTGACCGTTGTTCCCTCCAGTGCCAGTTCCGATACTTCCGGCGTCACGCGGAGATTTATTTTTCCCCCTTCAAGGACTGTGGGGAGAAACTTGAGACCTACGCCATACTCACGCTCTTCAAGAGTGATCGTTGAAGCACCGCCACTGCTTGACTGTGGAACAGGGATGAATATCTTACCGCCCGCTAGAAATGAACCCTCTTGTCCGCTTACAGCCATAATATTTGGCTCTGCGAGAACTTTAATAAGGCCATTTTTTATTTCAGCTTCTAACTTTATCGTCTCATTGCCGCGACCCAGGCTTATGCCCGCGCCGGTCGAACCCGCAGGGCTACTTAAGACCCCACCGGTAAGAAACCCCCCCAACAACGAGTACGTAAAGCTGCCCCGACTCCCGCCTGCGCTAATAGAGGCGCCTAGCTTATCGGTGAGTTTCTTGGACACCTCCGCTACCTTAACCTCCAATAAGACCTGAGGCACATCTCCGGTTCCAAGGAAATTTATGATTTTCTTTCCCGTGTACTGTTCAGCCAGCAAGACTGCACGTTGAACTTTCGCTGCATCACTAACTTGACCTAACAGGACCAGAGCATCGCCAGCGGAACTTACCTTGATCTGTGTCTCGTTGGGCATCAACTCCCTAAGCTTAGACTCTAACCCTACCGTGTCAGCCCCAACGACTACATCCCTGATCGTCATCTGCCCAGCGTTATTCCATAGAAAAATATTCGTAGTCCCCGTCTTTTTTCCAAGTACATACAGCTCGCGCGATCGAATAACGGTCACATCAATAACTTCTGGGTTCGCAACGGAAACTCTCGTAAGAATTCCCTCTATAGGAAGAATCGTTGATTTACCAACTGACAAACTGAGAGGCGTTGAAGACTTGATGGAGACTACCTGCTGGTCCGTCACAGCATCCTTGCTCTGCAAGCGAATATCCTTTTGCGCATACCCTTCACTAATTGGCACTATGAAGAAGACGAGTAAATAAGCCACATTAATTATTTTTTTCATTTTCTTAATCCGGAGTTATTACTGTGACTGAACACGAATTTTTTGAATTCCCTTAATTAGCTCAATCTCGAATACTGAGTTTTCGCTAATCCGATTACCGCTCGTTCGCTGCAGAGCCGGCTTCTCCGCCCGCGCTACACTAAGAATGTCCGGGATAAACGCGCCATTGGTTTTAACTGATTCATGGTCCGTTTGATTACGTAGAACCATAGACAGACTCCCAACACTTCTTGCAAGATCGAGGTGCTCTGCCTGTATGGGAGTGACCTCTAAAGTTACTGCATTTACTACCTTGGGCTTGCTGTCATCCTTTACCATATGATCCTGCGCCGTCGCTAAGACGCGTATTTTCTCAAGCACTATCTTAGAAATAGGCGGTTTGTTATCACGATTGATGGTGACTAAAATGTCAACAAAATTTCCAGGCGTTGCAAATCCTGCAACACCCACTACTTCATTTACTTTCACGGACATCGCGCGACTCCCTGGTGTAATAAGCGCGCTAAGTCCAGCTTTTGATCCATTTGTTGCCAGCCGCTGCTCTACGACAGCCTCTCCTGATAAGATTGGTTGTGCAACAACGCGCCCGTGCAAAGGAATCATCATATGACTAGCGCCTGGCATAACAGAGCCTGCAGGCCACAGCGTTAACCGTAGGTCATTAGAAGCGAGCTTCTCTCCGGGATTCAAATCTCGGGCTGCAACGACAAGACTTACGGTGCCCTTCTCAAGCGTTCTCTCCATCCAGCGAGCGATAAGCCATGCGGTCACAAGGCCAATGGTTATCGATACAGCGAGAATTATGATTGCCCGGCGGGTAGATAGATCTAGTTGATTCATGGGTGACCTAATTTAATGAGGTTAGGATAGAAATATAAAATGCTGCAATACGCCGCCAGTAATCGCTACCGCATAGGGAATACCGGATTCTTTAAGCTTCTGATTCTTACTAAGCAAGAACACTGACGAAATAAGTCCACCAATAAGAATTGTGGAAAGCAGAATCGATGGAACATGTAGAGCTCCGACCGCTGCTCCAACCACTCCAACGAGCTTCACATCTCCTGCACCCATTGATCGACATAGGTAGGCGGGAAGTATGAGCACTATCCCAAAGAGAGCGCCGACCAGCAGTCGCAATAGCTCATAGAATCCAGATAGCGACGCGATAACAATTAGCGCAAGTAGGGAGAAGAACAGCAGAAGATTCGGGATCCTTCTAAACACCAGATCAAAGACGGTACTGATACATAAAGTAACCGCGAGAACGATACCCGTGAGACTAAGCGGCGCAGATGCGGCCCGGTAAAGCATCATATCGAGCAGCATCTGCGCCAGGTCCCTATCGTTGAAAGTTTATCGGAACGCTTATGGTGTTGGTGATTAAAGAGAACCAGCCAAATTGGTGAATAGTGTTGCTAAATCTGTACCAACAAGTTTCACACCCGTGATGATTGCAACAGCGATGAACGTTGCGATCAAACCATACTCGATTGCGTTTGAACCACGTTCGTCAGCTAAAAACTGCTTTGCCTTTTGCAACAATTTCATAACTCTCTCCTAAGTGGATTAATAAAAAGAAAAACATGCTAAACAGAAGTGCCGCTACTATGCGACGAGCGAAGTGTGCCGCAGAGTCGGTGTTTGACTACAACTAATGTGAGGAACTTAGCTAGGAGAAACCAAGGCGTTGTCCACGCATTAACTGCAGTGGAACAATACGTGTCGAACCCGAACATAGATGAGTCTTGATCTTGAATTCCACATGTAATTTGGTCATCTCAGTAGCCGCGTGTTTAAACTGAGGGCTCCATAACAACCCAATTGGAAATACTATGTCTTCACCACTCGAACATGTTAAGAACGATCTGGAAGTACTACTACGTGATACTCAGGCATTACTGCGAGAATCCAAAAATTACGGAGCCGAGCAGGTCGATAGTGTCTATAAGCAGGCTTCAGGTGGATTTCGGCATATACTGAACCAGTTACAACAACTAGAACTCGCAGCGTTGACGAAAGGTAACGACGTTGTCGCAAAAACCAATCACTATGTTCATGAGAAGCCGTGGGTTGCCGTTGGACTAGCTGGAGGTCTCGGTGCCCTCTTAGGGTGGCTATTAACGCAACGCAAGTGAAATTGCTTATTTTGTGGAGTGGATTTGTCATGGCTAATGTAACCGCACTAGCCATGACTTTCTTTTCGTGGATTGTTCTTGAACTTGTAACTCAGGGGTCCAGGGACCTGCATGGCACGCTTGCGATTCTCGCTGGATCGTACTTATTGTTTAATCTCATATTGATCATAATGATCTACCAGCGGATTAAATATAAGTCTCGCATCATAATTAGTGTTATGGGGACAACGAAACGTCTTCTCCGCGACCTTACTCAGCACAACTACCTCGAAAAAGTCTTTATTGATTGTGTGCTATCAAAGTTCAGAGTTAAGCACGTGTTCTTAGTGCTAGGCCTGTTGTTCGCGATTAAGATCTTAAATCCTACATCTGCTTCTAATGAGTTTCACAAAACGTAGCGCAGAATTCGGCTCTGCGCCGCCACGGGGGGTAACTTCGTATAGTCTTTCGTTACTTGAAGATCAATCGCGTCTTCTAGGTCGTGTGGCATTAGGGATCTGAGTACCCCCAAGGCCGACGGCGACGCACTCAGCATCACCGTTTCAAATTCCTCGTTCTTTCTCGTCTCGGCAATTTTAGCGAGAACCTTTTCAAGGAAGATCTTGCGCTGATGACCTACAACGTCACGTGCTTCATAAGCTGACCGACGATTACCCATACTCTCATATACCCTACCCGGACGGTGATCACGTGGCCTCAGCTCGGCACCGGTCTCCATTTCGGTTGACCATATTGTTTCAATTTTTGGATTGACACTTGTACCCGAGTTCCGCATCATCACAGCGTGGACTCCGTTCACAACAACGAACAAGGTTTTTGTAGTCTTCTTCATGTCTTTTCCGATAGAGTAATTGGCTGATAGGATGTTTTTGGTTCCGGAAGGCTGTTACTGTAGTGACCGGTTCCGATTGTTAAAGGGCTCAAACGCATGCGGCGTAAGCACACTGTTGCGAGCCCAGTTTGAGATAAGGCGACCGATTCTCTGGCTTGCATGTCCGTCGCCAAATGGATTAGGGGCCCCGAGTAAGCCTTGATACGTCTTGGCGTCACCAAGTGCACTCTGCACTCCCCTATAGATTGAGGAGGAGGTAACACCGATAAATCGGTGATCTGGCGTGACTGCTTTCAATCCGCTTCGAGGCGCATCCTGCATGATCAGTACTAGCTTTCCAAGGGAAATGCTCTCGTCCTGAATGTCGCTAGAGTCCGCCAAGACAATATCGCTCTCCTGAACGAGCCGTATAAATTCCAAATACGGCATCGGGTCCCGTAGTTCTACGTTTTTAAGGCAGGAAAGCACGGAATTTAAGCCGTCGTGCGCGACCGCATGCGGATAAACAGCGACCGTAAACCGAAGACCCGGAAAATCGTGTGCTAAGTTAGCGATCGCAAAACTTATGTTGGTGAGCACACCAGCCCATTTAGTGAGCGCATTTATAGCGACGAGGACTTTAGCGCCTGATAGCGATACATGTTTATGAACCCTTAGTTTATCGTGTCGTAACACGCCATTTGCTTGAACAATGTTAAGTGCATCGACAATCGTATTGCCGGTCACACCAATCTCGTAGGCCGGAAACCCCTCAGCACGAAGCGTATAAGCAGCTGCACTATTTGTTACACAGTGAAAGCTCGCAAGCGCAGAGAGCATCCGCCGATTTGATTCTCGAACGGCGTCTGCATGGCCTTCATATGATCTCAGGCCACCCTCTACGTGGACGATCGGGATCCTACGAATAAACGCTTGTTGGCTCGCCAAGACAGAAGAAACTGAATCGCCTTGTACGATCAGTAGGTCTGGGGCCATCCTGTCGAGTTCGCTCGCCATTGCATTACTAATCTCCCAGCTCAACTCTTTTAGATGCTCAGATTCAACTTTTAAATTTACTTGTCGGTCTGGCGCTAGCCCAAATAGTGCCCCTGTTTGCCATACGACGTCTGGATTCTGACCCGTATGAATCCAACGTGTGTTTATCTTTTTTGAATATTGGTCTCTCAGTGTCCGGATAACTGGGGCTAGCTTAACCATCTCAGAGCGGGTTCCAAGCGCCACTAAAACATCTCTCATTCAGACCTCCGTTATTAATACGTGTCTGAGTTTCCTTCTTAATGTTTAGTAGTCTCCCAACTTAAATGTGCAAAACATGTCGAATTGATTGATATTCGATATTGTGGGGGTGGACATCAGTCTCGCGATGCTCATCTGCTCTGCAACACTAGCTCGGAGTTACAACTATTAGTTGTAGAGAATATCCGGATTCCGGTTGCTTCCAAGCAATAGTTGTATTTCCGCGTAAACAATTCACTATTGTTTCGCTTATGAATAAAACAAACGATATTAAAGAAAATTTTTCGGCAATCTTGCGTGATTCACTCCGCAAGCGATTTGGGAGAATTCCCTCGGCTGCTGTGGTAGCCCGAGAATTTAACCTTCGAGCTTACGATACGTCGCCGGTTTCGCAGGAAAGCGCAAGACGTTGGTTAAGAGGTGTCTCCCTGCCAGAGGAGGAGAGACTGCGAGTTCTTGTCAACTGGCTTAATCTTGACTTCAACGCGGCTCTAAGGCCGAAAACCAACGGGCATTTAACCGCCGGCAATCATTATGCAAGGCGGTTCAGTTCTGTTGTAAGTACAGATAACGATCGGCCGGATGTGGGAATTATTGACTCTAGCGCGACCCCGCAGCCACCGACCCCACACACAAATGGGCTAGGAACAGCCGATCACGAAATTCTCGGTTTGATTTCTGAACTTGGTCTTGATCAGAAGCGAGCGCTCATTGATCTTATTAAACTAGGTTTTTCTGCTAGAGCGTGATCCCCATTCGCATGTACCCGTGCGGTATAGCCTTTATAGATGCAATATCAACTGAGAGATCTCTAGCGTGGTGTTAAACCACCGAGTCTTAACGTAGTTAGAAATACCCTGTTTCCTCGGAGCCGGTTTTGCCACGTGTATTGAATCCATTAGATATCTCAATACAGTCGACAGTTGCCCGACATACATTCTCTATTTCACCGACATCGCTAGTGTTAGCGACATTCGACTGGGCGATTCAGCTTAGTCTTTCGCCTGGGAAACGACTGGAACTTATCACTTTAGGGATAAATCAGTCGATTCGCTTGAGTTGCTACAGCCGCTCTACATTTCTGGACAAAGAGGGCAGGTCCGAGACTGAGTGTGTGATTCCTCCGAGTTTTGATAAGCGATTTCAACCGGAGCAATGGCACCGATGGCCCTTCAATGTTCTGCACCAGTCTTTTCTATTAACTGATGAATGGTGGAATGCTGCAACTACGAATGTAATGGGGGTATCTCGCCATCATGAGCATATTGTCTCCTTTATGGCTAGGCAGTGGCTCGACACGGTGTCTCCTGGAAACTTTCTTCTTACAAATCCCGTCGCCATACAAAAAACGACTGAAACCGGCGGCCGAAACCTCGTGAGAGGCGCAATTAATTTTATTGATGATAGCGGCCGCCTTATTTCACGAAAGCGACCCGTTAACACTGAACGATTTCTTGTCGGCAGGGACCTTGCCGCAACGCCTGGAAAAGTTGTTATGCGTAATCGGCTCGCTGAATTGATTCAATATCAGCCTCAAACGTCGATGGTTCATCCGGAGCCAATCTTGATCATGCCTGCTTGGATCATGAAATACTATATTTTAGATCTCTATCCGACGAGCTCTCTGGTCGAGTTTTTGGTGCAGAAGGGGCATACTGTATTCTGTATTTCCTGGAAAAACCCCACTTTACAAGATAGAGATCTTGAGTTTGACGACTACCTTATGCTGGGTTTTCTAGATAGTCTTAAGGTTATCAACAGGCTAGTACCCAACCAGAAAGTACACGCTACCGGCTATTGCCTTGGCGGGACTCTACTAGCAATTGCCGCAGCATTTATGGCCCGTAAACACGATGGACGGCTCGCATCAATTAGTCTATTCACAGCACAAACGGATTTTCGAGAATCCGGAGAGCTTGCACTGTTTATTGATGAAAGCGAGGTAAGTCTTTTAGAGGCCCAGATGTACGAAAAAGGATATCTCTCCGCTGGACAGATGGCTGGAGCGTTCCAGATGCTACGGTCAAATGATCTAATGTGGTCCCGCATGATTAGCGAATATCTTTTTGGGGAACGGGCTGTGGTTAGTGAGCTAGCGGCATGGAACGCCGACACCACGCGGATGCCGGCGAGAATGCACGGACACTATCTAAGGGAATTATTTCTTAATAATTCGCTCAGCGAAGGACGATATAAGGTCGACGGTGAACCAATAACGCTCTTTAATATCACCACACCCATATTCTGTGTTGCCACTCTAGCTGATCATGTGGCGCCTTGGGGTTCGGTGTATAAAATCCATCATCTAACGCCAACCGAGATTACGTTTGTACTTACGTCTGGCGGCCATAATGCAGGCATTGTTAATCCACCAGCAAGAACTAATCGCTATTTTCAAAAACTCACCCGTAAAGCGGGCGGTCATTACCTATCACATAAGACATGGCTCGAGAAAGCAGAACGGTACGAGGGATCGTGGTGGCCTTCATGGGCAAACTGGCTGCAGGATCACTCCGGGGAGAAAATAGCGCCACCTAAAGTAGGTTCTACCCGCTTGGGATACCCACCGCTACAGGACGCTCCGGGCGCTTATGTACACGAGACATAATTTCTAAAATTAGGATCATCACTATTGCATTTAATGAAGACGAGAAGGCTCTACGATTTGGTACGTCACCCCACACTCTACTTTTAAGTGATCCTCCGCTCACCCAGCCTACGCCTTTAAAGTAGGTCGAGCTCTGCCAATAAACCAATATGGTCCGAGATACTCGCCCAGTGATTAAGGGTACGCGAAGTCCGAACAGAAAGACCGCGAACATAAATTCGATCCATACGAAGAAGCGGCCGGAATGAAGGATAAGTGCGCGCGGGTTTGCCACAAAGCGTCTCAAACACTTCTTGGAATCCATAGCTCGCCATTAAAGGGCCAAGAGAGTTTCGCCAATCATTAAAGTCTCCAGCAATAATAACTGCTGCGGAACGCGTAAGGCAGACAATCTCATCGATAAGTTGGGTAATTTGTCGTCTACGTCCATGCTCAAACAAAGCGAGATGAATTGAAAAGCAATGTATCGACTGCATACCGCCGTTTAATCGCTTTTTCTCGATTACACTGTGTAAAGCACCGCGATGCTCAAACCGGTAGGCAGAGAGATCATAATTTAATCCTTTAATTAGCGGGTACCGAGATAAGATCGCATTCCCATGATGACCCTTTGGATAAACAGCATTTTTTCCATAATGCCAGTCTAGCCAATAGGCATCGGCGAGGAACTCAATCGCTGACGGATTCAGAGGCTTAAGTGTTTGGCTCACGCCGGAAGGAAAGAGATCTTGTAGCTCTTGTATAAACACTAAATCTGCACGCTCTAGCCGAAGCTTGTGCCGAACACGGGCAAGTGTTGATCGCCGAAGAAACGATGAATATCCCTTATGAATATTGATCGTGATGACGCGCAGCGGAGGGGGTAAAGCTCCCCCGCCATCAGTTAATTGCGAGTCTTTTGCCAGCTGTCGTAGCCCGCTTAGGAATCATTAAATGCAGTACGCCATTTTCGTAACTTGCATGACTGGCGATACTGTCGATCTGGGATGGAAACCGAAACGTTCGTGAGCAACTGCCGTGATATCGCTCAGTCTGCACGACTCGCTCATTCTTTATTTTCTGATCGTGCTGTTTCACCTCCGTTGTAATTGTGATTTGATCTCTATCAATATCAACTTTAATGTCTTCTTTTCTCAGGCCAGGCATTTCGGCTTCAACAATATATGTAGAGTCGGTTTCGCGGATATCAACAGCAAACTCCCCGATTAAGCTGCGGCCATGAAGTGGCTTGATATAGAAGCCGGGTGACGCCCAGTCATTGAAAAAGTCCTTTGTAAAGTTATCTCTGATTAGCGACATATTGTTCATAGATTGTTCTCCATAATTTTCAGTTAGAACCCCTAAATACGGTTTCGTCAGGGTCTCATGCCGCTCCAGGTAGACGCCAAGAGTTGTGAGGAAAATACTGTGTGAAGCAAACTTATTCTTTGGTATTAATCAGGTAAGCACGTCGGCTATTTACGTGCAAATGGTGCACATAGGAGTTTTTTATGGGCACAATCTCTAAATTTACACACATGGTGTGTTTTGCTGTTACTCATCACTGTTAGCCTTAGATCTAGCAAATCTTTAGGTCTTCATCGAAATGATCCCTCAGATTGAAAGCGAGTTCCGGAAGCAAACTGTTGCAGTTTACGTTGCAGTTTTTGCGGGACTTCTCATTGGTCTTGGAGTTTCGAAATTCGAAGCGCGTGCCTACTACGATGCTGGATTTCGGCAAGCCATCGCTTCCCAAGAGAGGGCTTGTATACAATGGTGGTGGGGCGGGAATACATCCGCATTAGAGCGGGCGAAAGAATCCATGTGCCAAACAACGAAAACTAATTTCGTTAGGTCAGCTGGAGCAGCTGAGTCTGATATCCCTCTAGAGTTATCGGGCGCAGATAGTCTTAAATTGACCAAGCCGCCCCTTCCATAGGATCTCCAGGCCAATTCTACTTCACGATCAGGCGCCAAGTTACTGTTCGTTACCCTCGAAATAGGCAAAAGTATTTGTAATCTCTAGCTGTTTTGCGTACCCAAATCAGACCTGCAAACAGACAAGAACCCTGTGTGCTTAGTCGAGATTTTCGATACAAAGCATATCATTTTGACCCATTAAAAAGGTTACAACTTTGGGCCGCGCTCAAAAATGGAATCGATTCGTGATGTTACAACCGAGAGAGCGGCCCACGCTTGTGAAAACTTCAAAAGTTCGTTTGATCGTTGACGTCGCGCTTCTAAAAGCTCAACCTCGGCTCGTGATAAGTCACCGTAACTACCGACGCCAGCGAGCACACCACGACCGATAGATTCTGCATGTAATTCCGCTGCTTGAATCAGCGCATTTAACGCATCTATCTTCACAGTTGTAGATTTTACAGCTCCAAAGGCAGAGTTTCCACGGTCTTTCAGTCTAGCCAAAGTTGCCTGTGTAATTGCCTTCATTTTCTGGTAGTCAGCATCTGCTTGTGATACCGCTGCGGTCAAAGCGCCAGAGGTGTAAAGAGGAAGTGACAATTGCACGCCTAAACGCATTTCATCTTTTATATAGACAGCTGTATCGTTTTCTCCCCGGGTTGCAGTAGCATAGATGTCTACCGTAGCGCTATGGTCCGCATTTCGCTTCTCACGCTCTAACAGGGCCGCCTGCTCACTAAACCGAGCCGCTATCAATTCCGGATTTCTCTCTTCAATGGTCTGGAAGATCTCACCTCGAGTTATTTGAGCGAGACGGTCGGGAACGGCATTATCCAAGGTAAATGAATTTGGAATTAAAGCGTTTGGCCCAGCTAAATCAGCCAATGCTTGCTCAGCCAACTCTTTTCGAGTCTGCAGCTCAAACACTTCTGCCTGCCTTTGGCGCTGACGGGCTATCTCTAAACCTAATTGGTCAATGGTGGCTTCACCCGCCTTTAGCCGCTTCTCGGTCTCCATACGCTTTCGGTTGACTGTTAGGAGCGTCTCCTTCGCAATCTGTAATTGATCGCGTGCTGTCATAACCTCGGCCCAGACCAAAAAGACTCTACCGAGTAATGTATAGTCCGCTGATAATAACAGCGCCTCGGCGGTTTGGACCTGCGCATAAGCCTGCTCAACAGAAGCTATGTCACGAGGCCTATAAAGCGGCTTTTTCGCCGTAATAGAAACCTGATTTGCTGCAAAGCTCCGTTGAACACTTGTCGAGGTTTGTCCTGCAGCAGACTCCTCGGTACGATCCGTGTAGAAACTCGTAGCCGATGCGATTACCTTTATGCCCGTCGCAGCCGCAGCAAGCCGATAGGCGTGCCAAGCAGCATCTCTCGATGCGATCGCGGCTCGATAAGTTCCATCGAACTGCCGTGCATTGGCTGCATGTTCTGATAATAACCGAATCATTTGATCCGTTTTGTCTGTGGCTGCAGATACAGACCCCGTCAGGCACTGTAAACCGACTATCAGATACAATCGCATCCGCGCGAGATACGACACACTTCGAATCACTATAGCTCCTTAACAGCAGATGCGAGCCGGTCAGAAATCGGCTTAACTAGATAATCAAAAAATGTACGCTCACCAGTTTTTATAATTACATCAGCAGGCATTCCTGGCATTATCCTTAATCCATTTGCTTTTGCTAATTCATCAGTAGCAATTGAAATCTTCGCAAGGTAAAAACCCTCCGGATTAAGAGAATCTCCGCGATCAAGGAACCGGTCTGCAGATATCCATTCAATTCTTCCAGCGATAACTGGCGTTCGCGATGACTCTAGAGCACTAAATCGGATCTGCGCTGCCGCACCATTAAATACTTTGTCAATCAAATGAGGGCGTACTTGGGCTTCTATGGTGACGCGGACATCATAAGGAACAATGTCCATTAACTTTGCGCCTGCTATGACAACCGCACCAGTGGTGTTGACGCCGAGACCCATTACTCTCCCATCAGCCGGCGCACGTATCACTGTTCTTTGAAGCTCCTTTTCCGCGGCGGCAAGTTGATCCTTCAGCCCTTTCTCTAGGGCCTGTGACTCTAGAAATTTACGCTCCAGATCAACTACTTGATTTCTTGGATAGAACCCATCTCCAGCAAGCTCACGAAGCCCAGGGAGTATCATTCCCAGACTGGCCAATTGCAACTGAGTAGCACTCAGCTGAGAAAATATCTGCGATTTATTTGCACGCTCTAAGCTACTCTCTAGCTCGATCAATGTATCGCCCTGACGCACCGAATCGCCCTCTTGTACCAGCACATGGTCTATTACACCACCACGTTGATGCTGGACCGCTTTGCGCCGTCCATCGACCGATACAGTACCCTTGGATAACACACCCGAATCTAATGGGACGAACGCTGCCCAAATAAGAAAACCAATGATAGAAATGAGCACAACCCCGACGCCTCTTCTAATGGTGGCTTGCATGCGTGTCTTTCTTTTTTATTAAAATCGGAGAACTAAGTAACTCGTCTGTTTTTCCGAGCTTAAGAATCTGTCCCTCCTTCATCATTAGCAGACGGTCGGTTTGACGCAAAACACTCAGTTGGTGGCTGATCACCACTACCGCGCTACCCCAAGACTTCATCGCCTTTATGGCTAACTGGAGATTGTGCTGGCCCGACTCATCTAAATTAGAACTTGGTTCATCCAAGACGATCAGCGATGGCTTTCCATAAATGGCCCGCGCGCGACCTAATAGTTGGCGCTGGCCCGCCGAAAGCGCTATACCGGCGTCTCCGATTGGGGTGTCGTAGCCCTGCGTGAGACCAAGTAAGGCTCCATGAATACCACATGCATTTGCAGCATCGATAACCATGCTAGATTCCAAGGGACAAAAACGCGAGATATTCTCTCCGACTGTTCCACTGAATAGCTCTATATCCTGCGGTAAGTACCCCATGGCGGGGCCAATTACTGACCGATCGAGATTCTTTATATCTGAGCCGTCGATTTGGACCCTCCCAATCTGCGCAGGCCAAACGCCCGTCAACACTCGGGCTAGTGTCGATTTTCCAGCAGCAGAGGGCCCCAGAACTCCCAATACTTCCCCTGGGACTAACTTAAAAGATAGCCCCTTTAATACGAACTGTTTATTGTTAGGCGGAGAAACAAAAATATTCTCCACCACAACACGGCCAGCTGGTCGGGGAATATCCATACCTTTAACTACATTCGGGTTAGTCGCAAGCAGATGTGTAAGCCGTTCGGTGCTCACCATTGTTGAGAGAAAAGACTTCCATTGTGATATGACCGATTCCAATGGTGACAAAGCACGGGTTGCTAGAATTGCCGCGGCTATCATCACTCCGGGTGTTACATCACCCTGAATCGCTAACCATGCACCGAGACCCAGCGTGCCGGATTGAAGCACCATCCGCAAGATTCGTGTAAATCCGCCTGCGATGCGGATTCGGCTCATAGCGTGCTGCTGAAAGTCCCGTGCTCGCACCTGGAGTAGAGACCAGCGCTTCGATAACTGAGGGAGCATACCTAGCGCATGAACTACCTCTGCATTACGCAAATGACTCGTCACTAACCCACTTGCGGCCGTGGCTAGCTCATTTGCCTGCGCTAGCGGAGTACGGGTAATTCGCTCGGATATCCAAGCTGTAAAGAATAGCGCGACTGCACCAAGAGTTAAGAAACCACCGAGAACTGGGTGCAGCAAGAAAGTTGTTATGATAAAAATAGGCAGCCACGGCAGGTCTAAAAACGCATTTAATCCACCGCTAGAAAAAAACTGCTGGAGTCGATTTAAGTCCCATATCGGCTGATTTCCAAACCCATTAGCCGTGCTCAACTGTTGGTTAAACATAGCCGTGTAGATTCGTGATGATAGATCCTCTCCTAAAGCATCACCAATACGAGACATCGCCGAGCTACGGACCCCCTCAAGTAGACCAGTCACTACAAATAACCCGATAACCAGCACAGTTAATGCTATGAGTGTATTTTCACTTTGACTTATTAAGACACGGTCGTAGATCTGCAACATATAAATTGCCGGTACCAGATAGAG
>JACCDP010873168.1_pt1 | contig 22596 bp, 33 predicted proteins | sample 7445841 | NCBI WGS metagenome assembly JACCDP01 (sample SAMN15323441, study PRJNA562643) | freshwater metagenome | isolation source: river surface water | place: USA:Blue River Watershed | collected 2017-08-17
AATTCAATTTCTATGCCTACCAGCTCCCAATTCTTTGTGGAGAAATATTGTTTGCGACGTTTCTTTAACCAATCCAATATAGCAGCGCCATCTTCTAAATATTCTGCTAACTGCAATGCATTAGAAAAATGCACTCCACCATTTTCTTCAACACATCGTTTATATTCTTCTCGAAGTTTGTTAGTTAGAAGATCTCGCAAATTTAAGTCATCTGCACGTTTGACTGAATCGGTATACATGACCGTTAAGTAATGTTGCAGAGTTTCATGAAATGCTGTACCGAAGCACGTTTCTATACTAAACGTAAATGGAGCTAAATTATCAATATATGACAGTTTCCAAGATTTCGGACAACGCTCAAACATAGACCATTGTGAATATGATATCTTACGAGGTACCGTAGTCGCATCACGCAAAGATAATTGATATATCGGTGCTATATAGTTTCCTTGTTTCATACTATAATATAATGAAAATATTGATACAAACCAACCGAACAGTAAAAAAGTGCTAACATTACTGCTAGCACATATAATATTACATATTTTGTATACCTAAGAACCTCGTAGCTGGCATAGCTCTAGGAGCTTCTTTATTTTCTACCAAATCCCATAGCATTGGATTATTAGGATTAGATTCATCTTGTATAAATGCTCTCCATTGCTGTGTATTTGCTGGAAATCTGTCATCAGGCGCTGCATAGTTTCCAACTTGGTTTAAATAGTCTTGAATTTCAGCTGATGTTAATAATCTACATTTCATGTTTTTTGCGGTATTAATAGCTTCGGTTGCTGTTAAAGTTCCTATACCATCTAGTATTGTAACACTACGTCCGCCAAGTGTTAATGTTTTTTCATCATATGATGATATTCGTTCATTCAAATTCTTAGTGCCGAAACGTCGCATATTTTCTGCTAAAAGATTTTTCATCCGTATTTCCTAATTTTAATATAAATATTGCACAGTAAAAAAGTGCTAACATTTCTGCTAGCACTTCTTTGTAAAAGATATTAATTATTTTATATTCAGAAAGGTACCATTTCCTCCAGCCATCGTACTCGGAAGTTTACCATCCCATGAATTTGCTTTAACATATTCAACATAGAGCGGAGTCAATTCTTGCTGTTTCAACTTCATAGCCAATGCAGCTGCCTTTGCATTAATAATTGTTTCTGCAGAATCAGCCTTTGCCACAGCTACCTTACGTTTACCCTCAGCAATTGCTGCAATAGCTTGTTGCTCCGATGCTTCTGCTTGTTGAATTGCTTTTGTCTTAGCAATAATAGATTCTTGAAGAGCTTCCGGTGGAGTGATATTAGTTCTAAGTTGTGATACATTAAACCACTTTGACAAACGCTCATTACATTCAGATACAATATTTGCTTCAAACTGTTCACGGTGATTAAAAATACTATCAACTTCCCAGGTATTAGCTACGTCATTTACTGCACCAACGATTGCTGTTTTTAACCAACCTTGTTCAATATCTTTAATACTTAAACGCAAATTCACAAACATATCACCAATATTTGATTCTTTAAGAGAATAGTTAAATGTCGGTTTAATGGTTGTGGAGAATCCACCTTTAGTAATTACAACTTGATCATCATATTCAATATGTTGCTGATAGGTGGGGAATTCTAGAACCTGTTTGCTCCAAGTATTATATACAACCCAACCTGTCTTGTATTGATAATTAGAAACACCTCTTTCATTACCACTTAAATTAACAACGATACCTTTATTACCAGCATCAATTCTTTCTAATGCAAATGGTTGAATGATTGCCAAAATTAATCCAACGACGGTTACAATAACACCGTTACGAATTTTACCTCGGCCTTCTGCCCGGTTAACATCTCCGTTAGGGCCATATGTGGCTGATTCTACTAACTTAATACCTTTGACTAAAGTTGTTATGCCGATCAAAGCGGCAAATACGAAAATACAAATACTAAAAATCATGTTTTTTGTTTATAAAATTTGAAATTAATTTAATTTGCCACACGGTATAAAATAACACAGCAAACGTGGCAATAAGCTGTATTATATAATCTACTTCTTGATTAATTACATATTCGCCGTACTTTCCTACAATGAATACATAAATAAAAACCGTTGCGATAGTCTCCCACATTCCGAGAGTAATACCAAATAACTTTTTTATCATTTCATACTTTTTCTTTATAATATGAAATCATTTTGTAATATCCAAATAATGTTTTTTTTGTTCTGCTAAATAAATATCAATGGTATCTTTAGTCTTTTTTAAATCTTCTGCAAATTTACCTTTATGACGGCATCTTACTATTCGTTTGATGATATCAAATTCATAAGCATTTAAGCCCCATTCCTCTGCAAATTTATATAAGCTGCCATTTGTTCCTTGATAATGTTTTTGTGTATGTCCACTCATTTACGTACTCCTTTACACATTGTTTTAATTTCTGCCTCAGTATAACCATAAAGTGATAACAGACGGGTGCAACTATCCTGATCAAGTAAATCGGCATATTCAGTTGCTTCAGAACGACTAACTTGATAATGTTCTGCAAGTTGTGCGATTAATTTGTCTGAAAACTTATCTTCCTTTTTACCTTTCACATACTTTGCAAATGATTTATTTGCTGGCAACAGTTCGTGATATAGTCGATAGGTTTCGCTTGGTCGTAACAATCCAATTGTATAACATTGTAACTCATTGATGATTTCTACTAGATCCTGCCGCATCGAAAGCCATCGGTTCACAATAAACGGAGAAAATGCTTTTTGATCTGTCTCCGAATACTTTGACCATTCTTTCTTTTTATGCGTTACGCCGTCTACAAAATCAAAGATTGTTGCACCCTTTTTGTCTGTCATAGTTTATATTTTTGTTTGTATTGCTGTTCAAATCTGCTTCCCATTCCAATTTCCAATATAACTGCAGTATCTGGAATACCTGGAATTTTCTTTTCTAATACATCGTCAATGCTTTTATTTCGCAAAGTTTTCATTTTAGTTTTTGCATTGCTACGATTAGAAGTTTTAAAAACGATCGTTACATCTTCTTTATGATAAGATACCGACATTATTTCTTTTTAAGTTTAATTGGTTGAAATTCTTCTGGAACAGCACCACAATCATCGCATCTAAATACTGGTACTGGTGCCATTGTATCTTTATCAGAACCCGTTAAAAGTTTAGATATTTTGTTGATTGCTACCACCTGTCGGAAATACATTCCGTCACATTCTTTACATATAATCGGTTGCATATCCTGCGGACCGATATTCAAATTTAATTTACTCATAGTTCTCCTAATAAATTGACAAACATTGCCATTATGTTAATTTCTTTATCTACTACACTTGCATCTTTAAATTGTGCTTCTGCAATAATCAATATTACTGCACCTACATGCCCAATAGCATATTCATCCAAATTATCATACAAGAAAGTATATAAAGGAGTAAAGTCTCGTACCTTGCTATCCGCAATAATTTGTCGTATTTTGCTAAATGCACCTTTCTTATCTTTCGGATCCTGCAATACTGCTAATATCTCACTCATGTAATTTGCTTGGATGTTGCTTGATTTATCTAGTACCAATTTACCATTAACGACAAAGCTCTGTGCTGCATTGATTGCACGACGAATGTCTGGATATGATGCATTGATAATAGTTGCTACATCTTTAATGTCATATTCAACACTGTTTTGCTCTAATACTTGAACTAAACGTTTTGCTACATCCGTTTTATTTGGGGGAGTAATTGCAAACGTTTGACATCGTGATTGTATTGGATCGATAATCTTTTCAACATAGTTACATGTTAAAATAAAACGAGTTGTTTTGCTATATGTCTCCATCAAGTTACGCAAAGCAGCTTGAGCGTTTGGTGTTAGATAATCTGCTTCATCCAAGATAATGATTTTCCAACGACGAAACCCTACTGTAGATGCATATCGTTTAATTTTATCCCGCACCGCATCTACCGAGTTTTCATCTGATGCATTAATATACATCACATCGGCATCAACTGAGCCTGCAATAATCTTTGCAAGAGTTGTCTTACCAGTTCCAGCCGTTCCATAGAATAATAAATGAGGAACATCTCCATTGGAAATGAAAATTTTAACCTTTTCAACAATGTGCTCATTTCCAATATAACCATCTAACGTGTCGGGGCGAAATGATTCTACCCAAAGTGTATTTTCTTGTGTTCCAAACATAATTAATTATTTACCTGTTGATCCAAATCCACCTTCTCCTCTTTCAGAGTCTGATAATTCGGTTGCTTCAATTGCTTCTATAGAAGGATATGGTAATATTACCAATTGCCCAATTCGTTCACCGGTTTTATATTTAAATGATGCCGGACCTGATGTTTTATTGAATGTGAATTGTATTTCTCCTCGATACCCACTATCAACAACTCCTACTGAATTAGATAGTGCTAATTGATATTTTCTAATGGATGATCTCGGAAATAATAATCCTACATGCCCTTCTGGTATTTCTACTGCAATACCTGTGTAATATGTAACTTGTTCTGGCGTATCCGATAAGTCTACTGCTACCATATCCAGACCAGCATCCCCAGTTGTTGCATAACTAGGGATAACTGCATACGGATATAATTTTTTAAATCTTACTTGCATATTTCTTAATTCTGTAATTGTACTAACCAATAAGATGATTCAAAATCTGGACCTAAGAAATCAATTCTTGCTAATCCATCCGGAGATACATATAATGTTCCTTGATCTCCTCGATTTGCAACTAATACTTCTTTAAGTTTATCTGCAGAAAAACAAATTGGCTCCATATCATTATTAGGTGTATTGCCAATTTCAAATGAAATGTTATCTGCGTTAATAGTTGTATAATTAATTACAAAAATAATTTTACCATTTTTAACTTGCACTGCAAAATTCTTTGCATCTGGAAGTGCATTCTTTGCTTTGATAAACTTAGTAATGAATTCATCATCTACATTAATTGTAACCGCATACTCAGGTTCTGCATTAATTGTTGGTACTGCTGGAATAACTGTCGTGTCAGCCAACATAAATGTTACCTTAGTAGACCCCTCAGAAATTTTCATTGCATAATTCTTGCCGTTAGCTTCTTGAACATCAATTGAAATATTCTCACCTACCGCACCAAGCATCTTTGTTAATGCTCCGGTATGATTAATACCCAATGCGCCTTTCATAAATGGAGTTGTTTTCCATTTAATTTTTCCTACAACGGTTTGATCTTGATCGATTAAATCACACCCAATATCAGATCCATTGTCTTTCAATGTAACTGCTTCACAATTACCTGCTAGGTAATAACGATTAATAAATGATTGTAACTTGCTTTTTTCCATGTTTATTTCCAATTAAAATGTAAAGAATTTATTAAAGTTTTCTGCATCGGTAGTTGATATACTGCTACCACCGAATTTTTTATATGTTTTGATGTATTTTTCATATACTTGCGGAGCATTGTCTGGATCCGCAAACATTTCATGCAATGAAAGAATTACATCATATAAATCTTTTGGTATTACTGTTTCTAACAATTCTACGTGACTATCAACCATCTGATTGATTTCATTTGCTGCTTGTACATACAAATGCGTATTGTGAACAACCATTCTTGGCATAGCCTCTTGCGAATAACGATCTAATCCGTCAGCTGTCTTGCCTCCTAAATATTCATATGTAAAATCAGCACAAGCAGGACAACCTAATGCACACGGTACATGTTGTGTTAAATCAATAGCAACCTCTCCGGTTTTACCCTGACGTATATGTGCTTGTCTACGATACTCTGCATTCTTTGGAAAATACAATTCAGAGAATGTCTGTGACTTGTAATTTGTAGAATGAAGATATGTACCAAATACTGGATATTGTCCTGGAGAACTAGAATCCGTTGTTATATAGATTCTATTACCGGTAAGCTGATTCATTAATTTTTGCAATGTTGCTAAAATAAAGAAATCTGAAATTTTACTAATACCTAGTAAGTGAACGTATTCTAATCGTTTATTTTCAAATTCTCTTTCTTTAAGCATCAAAGATACCGCAAACATGAAATCAACTAATTTTTGTGGTCCTCCAATAGCCCATCCTTGAAAATCAAAATGCTTAAATTTATGATACCACCAAGTATATTCATCGGTATTTGAACCTTGCAACATGTTTAAGAATTTAGTCTTACCACTTTGATGCTTTTCAAACCAGGCAAAATTATCAAAACTAATATCAGCACATTCTGCAAATTTATTACGATACTTTGTCTTAGGTGGAATATCTAAGTTTGCGGCTACATCACTATTTGCTTCTAACCAATGAAAAATCTTTTCACGCAATTCATTGCTATAAGGTAGTGCTCCGGTTGCAATCTGGTATCCTCCGGAGTCTCCAAATACTAATACATCTTTTTCTAAACCCAATGAATCTCGGAAATCCATTTTCTTGTAATGGTGTCCTGCTGTGATTAGAAAATATGGATGTCGCCAATCTGATGGATATCTTGAATCAAAAAACTTTACAGGATCTCCACTTGAAAATTTCATGTCTTTTTTAAATGCAGATACCATACTTCCGGCTGAAAGGGAAGGAAAGTAAATGAAACGCTTTTGTTCTGTACTCATTATTTAAATCCTTTTAATAAATTGATAAGGTTTGTTGCTGAAAAATATTCATGATGCAATGTATTAACTAGCTCGCCAATAAGATCATCTAAATCTTCCATTTCATATTGAAGTATTGCTTCTACTGCACTATCTACAGTATCAGCTTTTCTCCACATTGAGCCGTACATTTCTACATATGATAATCTATTAGGTACAATTGGTGCACATCCTGCACAAGCAGCTTCATACATGGAAATACCTAAAGTTTCTTGTTCTGCAAAAGAAACCGCAAACTTTGCACGTTGAAGTAATTCGTGATATTCTGTTTTATTCAAATTCATTTCCATTGCAATGCAAAACTCATAATGTGCTAATTCAGGTCGCCTTGACAATTCTTCAAATAAATCAACTCGTTTCTCTGGAGCAATACGATGTGGAAATACAATAATATCTTGTTTCTTAAGAAATGATTTTGATTTAATCATATCTTTTGTATATTCCATTGGCCAGCCTGTTTTTTGCCAACGCAAATCAAATGCAATATCATATGTTTTGCTAATTAATGCATGATGCGCATTAGTTGCAGCCCAATTGTAATCATAACACTTCATCATGGATGTTTCAGCATGGCGAATCCACGGTTTACCTCCTATGAGACGACCTAAAAAGTCATTTGGGTCATATGAACCCGCGTGCCATAGTCCGTGCATTACAACAGGAATATTTAGGAGTTCGCTCATATATTTTATGTTGATAACTCCTGGATGCCATGCATCTGTGAAAATTATATGATCACCTGACTCAACAATACCCGTAGTAAAATATTCTGCTAACTTATGTACTTGAGTTGCTTTATACATGTTAGTGCCGCCAAAGTTTAAAAAGGCGCCTGGAGTTGTTGCTTCTGGGATATTTGTATCACCTTCAACTTCAATTACTTCAAATCCGTTATCTCGAAGCAATTTAGGTACATGATGTTTCCATTCGCAAGTATACCGAGTTGGTACTGATTCTATGTCTACTAAAAATATTTTCATCTTATCTTTCAATTATTGCACCATTTTCCCAATCTTCCCAAACTTCTACCTTATAAAGTTCCGGAAACTGATATAGTAAATATTCTCCAATTGCCTCACATGACATCGGTCCAAACTCTAATACATTTGACCGATCTTTCTCAAAATTTGATATTAAGTTACTCTGAATTTCTCGCTTTAACAAAATAAATTCTTTATCGCGATCTGTATGTGTAACATATGAGTAACAACGAAATCCAAACATATGTCGATGTCTATCTGACAAAAATCCCACTTCCGGAAATATGTCTTTTGCTGTGGGCCAACAATGAAATCCTTCAATACTAAATGTTACTACTACGCTGTACTTCATCTGCTATTAACTTTTTAAATTTAGTTGTAGACCAACCATGGTCTCTGTTTATGTAATGAATATCGATACCTAAATCCTTACCGGTAAAATCTTTTCCTATATAATCATCTCCTAAAAATCTAATATCTGGATCAAGTCCTTTAAGGAATGCATAAAGTATGTGTTCGGTAGAATATGTTGCAACCTCATCGATCATTTTAAGAGAATATAACATTTCTTTTCGTTCATTTACAGACAATATTGGTTTTAATTTTTCAGGACGTTCGACACTAGGATCTTCGTGTAATAATACTATTAACCAAGTGCAATGTTCTTTACATTCTTTAAACATTTTGATATACCCCGGATGCATTACATCAAAATTACCTGCTATAATTCCTATTTTCATTGTCTATCGAATTTATAATCATCTGAGGTTACTTGTTGCATATTGTGCACGGTTGTGCAATACAAAGAATAATCGGAATATACAACCTTTATGCTATCCGTTTTCTTTAATAATGCCGCATCTTTACAATCCAACATTAGCAAGATATGTGCTCGTATGCGAATCATTGGAGGTATCTTTTCTAACATACCAGGAGTAACTTCAATTGTTACAAAGTTAGTGTCAGAAATCATAGAAAATATCGTATCCCACTTTTCATGGTCAATCAATTGTTTTGTTGCGGGAGAACAAAAATAAAGATGTGCGGGATATTTGCTAGTAGCAATTTTTTCTAATCCTTTAAGATCTGCAATAAATAATGTTTCAATATCGGTAAAGCGACCTTCAACTTCTTTACCATACCAATGAGTTCTATAACCAATCATACTTTATAATAATGAAATTTATTTTATTTTCCAAATGAAAAGAATTTTGCCGCATTATTATTTTCTGGTAAACCTCCCCAATTCATTGCTGCATAGAAATCATCTAATTTGCCTTTTAACTCCCGTTCAAATTGCTTGTTACGATCAATAAACTTTGTAACGAATTCTACAATCTCAGGTGGATCTTGATATCCTCGCAATGCCATTGTATCAAAACCATATGGATTACCTTGAAGATATGCCCATTTAACTTTTTCGCCATCCTTAATAGAAACTACATCTGTAGTTAATTGTGTTAAGACATCATTGAAATTAATTGCAGATTTAACATGTGCTGGAGTACCTGACAAATATCCTGTGAACGGTTTGCGTCGTTTAGTATACTTACTAATTTCTTTAACTCCGGAATTCTTCATAACATCTAATATAGGAGTATTAGAATTTTGAATTTTACCTTTGAAGTCAAGTATCATCGTGGATGTTTCTTGTTTGCTTTTACCTTTAAGAATATGCCACAACGTTTCTTTCATAACCGTTTTAAAGGCATCTGGGAAACTTGATCTAACAACATCCAATCCTTTGATATCCATTTTATCCGTAGGTTTACCTTCTTTAAAGATAACCCATTGTGCATACCGTTTCTTTGCAATCCATAAACCGGACTTTGCAACATATTCTTGCTTAATTTTAAAGCGATGTGAATCTGTATTTAAAAACACTCGTGCATATTGATTATACATTGTATTTACTTTGCTTTGAACTTCATCGGCAATTTCATTGGTTTTATCAATCATGAATTGCTCATCAGATTCATCATATCCCGGATATCGTTTTTCTATAAGTGGCAAACTCGAAACAAATGTTGAATCTGTATCTGTATAAAATGCAAATTCAGCTTTACCTCCTGTCGCATTAATAAAATGCGATTCTCCAATTTCTTGTTGATAGTGACTATTAATAACCTTTGCCGAAAACTTAATAATGCTTTGACCAGTTGCTGTAATTGCACCTGCATTATCTAAGTCATGGAAACGGAATGTCTTGAGACCTAATACTCCATAAAATGAATTGAGCAATACTTTTTGTGTTAACTGCATTGCATCATAGAATTTATATTCTTCTGTTCCTACAGCATATTCATCGCGTTTGTCTTTAAACTCAACCCGTTCATCAAACCATTTTTCTAGAATCTTAGGTAAGAATCCTTTTATATCGGTTCTGTATACCGTTCCGTTACTTGCTACTGTATATTTATTATCGGTTAGCCATTGTTTAACGTCAGTCATTATATTTCGACCCATTCGGACTTTTGTGGGTTCTGACTTAATCAAACACATTTCATCCCAATTCTCAATTACTCCTATCTTTGTTTCTGGAGATATATTAAGAGACATGATAATACTAGGATATAGTGATGTTAAGTCCAAGTCATAGATCCATTTATACAATCCAGGTACTGGAGGCATAACATATGCACCTGCTAAAGCATCTGACATTGTTTCCTCTTCAACGAATCTAAATTGTTTATTTGGTGCTACATATCCGTTGCGTTTCAAATCAACAATAGCAGCGCCATCTAGATACTTAGATGCATAATAAACATCTTCATAAGGAACGTGACCTTTATGACATATAGTTCTTGCTAAACTAATTAGTTGAAGCTTTTCGTCTAACTCATAAACCAAATCCGTATCCGTCATGTTATAGAATGCAAATTTGTGAATATCCTGAGTAAATAAAGTATCTAAATCTCCATCATATTCAACTTTACCTTTGCCTAATTCTTTTTTAGCAACCGTGTCTAATCGATAATTCGGCAATTCGGTATATGTAAAGTTTTTATACAATTTCAAATAATCTAAACTAGATACTCCGAAGATTTTCCATTTTTCTTTTTTTGGATTGAAATCTACAATACCTGCTGGACTTAATTTTTTAAGAGCTTGTGCGCCTAATACCTTTTTAATACGACCCATCATGTACGGAATATCATATCCGTCAGTATTCCAACCGGTAATTACCGTTGGTTGTATTTCGGCAAACTTATTGATAAACCTAGTTAAAAGATCTCGTTCATCACGGAATATTTCTAACGTATATCCGTCACCTTGAATTTCACGTTCTTTTATTCGATTTTGTTCATCTAATATAAGTACCCTGCGATCCTTACCAGTTTTGTCATAATATGCAATAGATGTTATAGCAGTTCTAGTATCTTGTATAGTACTATAACCATTTTCATCTTTTGCAGTCTCAATATCAAAGAATAAATCGCGATGCCCTTTTGATACTAAGTCAGAATCATAATATAAATCAATTAGAGTACGAACTTCTTCATTTAAATCTGATTCATATGATTTTGGATCGTCTCGATGATTGCCCGGAACTTTTTCTAATCTAGTTCCATCTAATGACTGATATGAACCATTTTCGTTTGGCAAATATGCATATGGGTGAAATGGAAACTTTTGATGACCTAATTCATCATCCCATACGTGCATAATACCATTTTTCTTGTCGTAACCTATTGCTTGATACATATTAAATTTTGTGTATATCTTTTAAACCTCTTGCAAGGCCGTTGTTATCTAATCCGTAGCCATATACCCACTCATCGCCAATTTCAAAACCACAGAAATCTGTTGTAACTGGACTCGTTGATCGTCGTAGCAATGTAACTACTTTTACGTCTGCTGGCATTCGACTATTAACTTTAATCAATGCTTCTATTAATGTCTCTCCAGTATCACAAATATCATCTACAATGTATACTCGTTTGCCCTTTAAATCTAATTCTAATTCTTTAAGACATTGTACACCGCCACTATTATCTTGTCCTGAATAAGATTTCAAACGAAGAAAATCTATTTCACATTCAATTGACATCATTCTAGTTAAATCTGAAAAGAAATGAATCGATCCATTCAATACACAAATTAATACTGGAGGTAATGCATTATCAGACTGTACATGATCTATTGATATAGCCTGTGCTAATTCTAAAACTCTTTGTTGAATTGAATCGGAGTCTATTAATTTTTCCATATTCTATATATACCGTATAAATTGATACAAATTATAACTAAACTTAGCACCATGTGACTAATATTATTTATGTAAATATCATATACAATCCAACCAATATCGCCAGTAATCCATGTTACCATAGCATACCGATGCCATCCTTTTGAATTTGCAATGTATCCTAATAATACTAATGCGGTACTAATCCATCCTAATACTAACATATCAATATACGTTATATACGGCAATATCAGCCTCTCGTACTAGAACATATTCTTCACCCTCTAATTTGATTTTCTTTTGATCGCCGATATTAGATGCATGAATAAATACGTTGTCATTAGTTTTAAGTGTTACTGGAATTCTATCGCCAGTTTGTGTAAATAAACCATCGCCAGTTACCACAACTTTTGCGTTAACAAAATCATCCATTCCGGTCATAACAATAATACCGCTAGATGTTTTTTCTTGTTTGTCTGATACTTTTAATAGTACTTGGTCGCCTAACGGTTTCCAAGGAAATGTTGGATTGTCCATAACTTGTTCCTTTTTTTATTTATTGTATAAATTTATAACTGATTCTTTCGTAATTGATTCTCCAACCAATCTTCCAACCTCACGTGCGTTTTCAATAACTAATACAGTGGGCACACTTTTTACATTCCATGTTTGTGCAGACTGATAACTAACATCTACATCTATAAACACTACGCTCATTTGCGATTGTAATTCTTGTACCAATGGTTTTTTATATTTACATGGGCCACACCATTCAGCGCCGAAATAAAGTACTTGTCTCATTATACTCCCCGTTTAGTATCAAATGCAATAATATGATCTCGTCCCGTCATGTTATATCCAAATTGTGCACACATTTCAAATACAAGCGGATACATCTTAATAAGTTCCTCTCTAGTATCACCAGCTGGCATGATGTATGTTTTATGCTTAGGTATATTCATTTTCAAACGGAAATCTTCAATTTCATGTAAATTTTCTAAAGAGCCATCCCATACTGGTTTATAATGAAAATCTGTGTGATATTCAATCATTTGAGCAATTGCTTCATAATTCAATCTGAATTTATTGTGTTGGGATACCATCTTCTCATCTGTGATCGTGCCTTGAGGCGTAAGAGTGCCCACAACGGGAACACTATTACTAAACTTAGGACTAAGAGAGATAAGCCCAAAAGGATAATCAGTTGCAACAAAATGGCTGCCTTCTGTTTCAATTGTAATAAGAATATCTCTTTCATGTGCAAAGTGTGTTAATTCATTAACTAGTGCAGGATGCATAGTAGGTGCTCCGCCTGTTAACATCATTTCTTTGATATGCGGATTTTCATTGTAGATTTTAATAATGTCATTAAAAGTAAATGTACCTTTTTCTGGATGTATTGATGTGTACCAAGAATCGCACCATCCGCCTTCGCCAAAGAAACATCTATGTGTGCATCCCGTAGTTCTTACTGCAATAGTAGGACGACCGAATCGACTACCTTCACTTTGCACACAACGATACAATTCTACAATTGGTAATGTTTTATTGTAATCTGTTATTCTATTCTGTTTCATAAATTCCTTAAAATGGTAGGTCGTCAGACTCTGACTCAATATTATTGGCAACATTGGGTTCTAATTTAGCAACTAACTGATCAAACTGTTCTTTTAATTCAAGTAGTTTTTCATGTACATGTTCCAGCGTTATATCTGAATCGGATGCTTTACCAAAGTATTCATCTAGAAATGCTTTTGGATATGTTGCTACTCGATTATATTCTGGATGCTGCCGTTCTTCTGGTATATCAGTGTATATAACATGAATTCCTTTTTCTTTAGCAGCTTCATATATTTTTTTTCCTAAGCCAGTTGCTCTAGATCCTTTCCCGGTATAATCGTATAAGGATACATAATGTTCATCATTCTTCATATATACTAGAATTATTATCGTTTTCAAAACATTCTACTTTGATGCATTTACATCTACCGGCATCGGTCTTTGATAAAACTTCATTGAATTTATCATAAACCAATTTAGCACATGATTCGGCACCCATTTTATCCATAACTCGCAAAGCACATATGCCTTCCATAGCCATAGTTTCAAATAAATCTAAATACGGATCATCTTTCTCAATAAGAAGAGTATGATCCCACATATGATTCATCCAATCTTTTAATCCATTACCTTTCGGAGGAGTCTTAAAACCTCCATAATCAACAATCCAATTCATATCATCTAATTGCTTGTCAATATCAGGTTCGTTAGATGCAAACCACACTTTGAACTTCAAAGCATATCCATGTAGCAATTCGCAATGCGAATGTGATGCACGCCATTGTCTTAATGCTACAGAATAATTTTCAAATAATTTTGTTGAAATATATCTTGGCATAACTTATTTGTTAGTTTTACGTTTACGTTCTACTTTTTTAACTGCATCTACCATTTCCTGATCAATTTTAACTGCAGTATCTGGTATTTCAATTGTAATATATTCGGGAAATAACATATTCAATCCAATGCCTGTACAAACTGTTATTGTGCGTTTATTAGACATATTAATAACCTTTTACAAATTGATAAAATTCTGATCTTGCATTACCATCATCTAAGAATGCTCCAGATAATTTAGCTGTTTTCATTGAAGCTCCATTATGCTTAACGCCTCTACAAGATACGCAATTATGAGTTGCATCAATCATAACTGCTACACCTTTGTTGCCTTCGATAAGTTCATCGATTGCATGATGAATTGCAACTGTCAATTGTTCTTGAATAGAGCCACGTCTACCAAAGTGTTCTACTACTCGATTCAATTTACTCAAACCGATTACATTGCCATTTTCTGCAGGAATATATGCAATATGAACAAGACCGCCGATAGTCTGGTGATGATGCGAACACATTGAAGTTAATGGAATACCTCCTTCAAATACAATACCATCATATCCGTCACTAGGAAATGCTGTGATATCTGACATTGGTTCATATCGACCAGCCCACAAATCATTAACATATGCTTTTGCTACTCTACGTGGAGTATCTGCAGAGTTAGGATCCAATTCCCAACTGACACCTAATGCAGTTAAAAAATTACCATAATGTCGTGCAGCATCATCAATAATTTCTTGCTTTTCTTCTTTTGTTAGTTTAGCATCTGGACCAAACATTGCTTGTTTAGTTGCTAATTGTGTTGAAATACCATTAGCAAAACCAGATTTTACTAATTCTAAGTTTTTTCTCTGTTCTTTCGTCATAACTTGATTCTTAATATTAATATAAGATATTTTATTGTTCTTTCAAAGTTTCTGAATCTTTTTTATATGGGCAATGTCGACAACCGTTACCGCAACATGAACCTCTTCTCTTATGATATGATTCGGTCATTACACGATATCCATTTTCATAATAAAAATCTGTAGGAAGGAGCTTGTTGCCAAACTCCCTCACATACAGTTGTTGTATCCAATCTTTTGATGCTGGTTGTATCATTTTATTTCACACGCTCCGCCTGCACAAGCTAATTCGCCTGATAGATCCGTATTATCATCTAATTCAATTACTCGACTCAAATCAATGTTATGAAGTGATTTCATCATTGTTTCATATGTCTCTTTGCTACAATCTTCAAATGGTGCTTGTGTATATGTTCCACCATCATATGGTAATACTGATAATCCATTATAATGATCGCGGTTATTCCACATCCATTCACCAGCTAATTCCCATTCGTCTGCTTTAAGTGAAACTGTTGCAGAAACATTGTGAGTATTGTTTCCTGATCTATGTCCTGGTTTAACCCACTCCAAATGTACCTTTTTAATTCTATCCAACAATTGGAACGGAGATTCTGTTCTCATGATAGCCCCATCCGGTGCTTTTTGTGGAATTGAAATTACTGCCGTGTCATGTGGACGGAAATATTCATCTTCAATTAATTCTGGATGATTAATTGCTAAATATGAATAAATTGCTTCATTCTTCCCTACACGGATTCTACGGATATAGTAATCATTGTGCCATGCATGGATACCAGATGATGTTCCTAATGCCAATGATGTTGTTCCTGCAGGTTTTACCGTTGTAGTACGAGCTGACTTATTGATTCCAATTAATCCAGCAACTCGCTCATTTTCTTCTTTAACTGCTTTTGCCGCAGCTTTCATATCATAACCTAAAACAACTCCAGATCCGATACCTGTCATAGATACCCCAATAAGTGCATCTTTTTCAGTTGTACGTTTCCAAATTGGACGAAGGTAATGGAAATCAGTGTAACCTGCTTGAAGTGTTCCAATAAATGCTGCTGCTTTAACACGTGCTTCTAAATCTTCTTGCGATTCAATATCTGATGCATTAACTTCACATAGATTACAGAATTGGAATGGACGTAGTGCAATTTCGCAACATGGATTAGTTCCCCAATCTTTATCATTTGTAAGATAAATACCAGGTTCTCCTGCTCCGGATAATTCAACACGTTTCCACAAATCCATAAAGAATTCTTTTGTTAATTTGTGACGCATTAATGTTGCTGAGTTATTTGCACGGCCGCGCTGTGGATTATGTTCCCACCAGTTACCAGATTTACATGCAATCATTTCTTCATCATCCGCAGAGAACAAACTAATAAGAGCTGCTCTACGAATACCGCCGGCTAAAACTGCATCTGCAACGTGACATACCATATCATGCACTTCAATTGCAGATAATTTATCGCCATCTTCTTTTGCATCTAAAATACCTTGGAGTTTGATCAAACATTCTTTAAGTGGTTGTGGACCCGGTGCTTTTCCGCCTGATGTTACTAATCTAGCACCTTTTGCACGAATGTCTGAAAAGTCAAATACAAATGTAGAGCCGCCTTCGAAATAAGATTTAACAAGTGCTTTAACTGCATCTGCCCATCCTTCAATCGAATCCGCAATTAAGAATCTGCGTGTTCTTTTAGGATTTGGTTTTCTAATTTCTGGCAATTTTTCTACATGATGTGTCTGTACAGAATAACCAACCCCAGTGCCTCCTAGCAATAAAAACATTGCTTCTCCAAATGCTCTATGATCATCAATTGGAAGATATGCACAGTTATAAATACGATTTGGGGAGATTTCAATTGGCTTACCACCGAATTGCAAACTTCTCATCGAAGGCAATACTTTTTTGTCATAAACATAGGTATATGCATTTCTAATCTCCGTTTCTAACTGCGGATATTTTTTAATATGCATATTCATGTTTCTTGTAACTAATTCTTCCCATGTTTCTCGGCGGTTGAGTTCGGGAAGATACTTGGCGTATTTCATATACACCGTAATTTCACTCAAAATTTTGTTTGAAATCTCCATTGTTGTAATCTCCTTGTTATTAAATATAAATGTTTTAAGATAAAAAAAGGACCGGTTATTTCTAATCGGACCTTATTTCATATAAATATGTTTTCTACCCAAAAGATCCACCCATTTCTTTGAATCTTTGTGCTAAATTTTTCTTCATAATGTTTTCGCCAGATTTCATAACTTGCGTTGTTTGTTTACCTTGAGACGTCTGCGGTTCAAAGAATTGGAATTGACCATTGTTTGTGTTAATTTTACTAGGTAGTGTTATACCATCTGGGCCGAAACGATTCTTAATAACATGTCCTCTACCCGTACCTGACATCTTATCTTCAACCTTACGAGAAAGTGACATCAAAAAGTCAGCAACCATTACTTTTCCGTACGACGACGCAATTTTGTCAGCTTCGATGACATCATCTTCCAAAGCCGATCTACCAGCCTGTGAAGCGGTCCAAACAGGTACATCATACTCTCCTGCCATTCCGCGTAGTTCTTCGTATAATTCTTCAAGTGCTTCATGTTTGTCCTTTTTTGTATTGATCTTCAACAAGTCACCATAATCTACAATAACTAAATCAGGCTTCTTACCTAACATTATAGTTTTTTCTAAATGTGCCTTTAAACCCATTACTCCAACTGACTTGGTTGGATAATACTTTACAATCAAATCACCGGATAAAGTTTTCATTTTTTCTTCAACCGTCTCTTGGTGATTCTTAAGACTTTGTGCATTGATACCGGTTAATACAGAATCATAACGTTGCCCTACATAATTTTCATTAAGCTCTAATGTATAATGCACAACCGTATGTCCTGCTTTAATTGCATTAGCCCCAATATTAATAAGCATCCAAGATTTACCAATACCTGCCGGAGCCATTACTACTCCTAATTCGCCTGGTGCTAATCCGCCATCCATTAAATCATCAATAACATCCCAACCCGTAGTAATTGTATGTCGTGACGCTTCATCATAACGGGATGAAATATTAATTTTATAATCCAATCCAATATTAGTATCAGCACCAGCTTTCATTGCCGTATCAATCTTAGATTTAATTTCATCATAATTACCTCGCTGTAACAAGGAAACTGAATCCATTATTGCTCGTTTGATTTCTTGATTCTTACAAAAATCTAATATTTCATTTTTCACAAACGATAAATCGTCTGATTCCATGTAACGAAATACATCTTTAAGTTGTTCTAGTATAGCTGTCTTTAATACAGCATCCGGACCATCGTCACTAAATTCTGTTAACTTAACTTTTAAGACATCTTTAGAAGGAGGTGACTTGTATTCTTGAAAATGTGTTAATATAACTTCAAGTAACCAACTATTTGCTTCTGATTCAAAATAACTAGGTTGAATGATGTCTGCAATTTGTTGTAAAAATATTCTATCCGTAAACATTGCTGCTAAGACTTTTACTTGAAAGCCCCAACCGTACTCCGATAATTTATCTACCATAAATCTATTATATGATTGTTATGCAGAAAATCCAAAATTATTTTTTATGAGTTTGCATTGCAAATGCATTTAATGACAGCCATGTATTATTCAACCATTCGGGAAGATTTTTCATAGTAGTCCACATCTTATCTTCCATAAATAATCTCTGAAATTCCACTTTATTTAGTGTTGGAATAGACTGTTGCATTATTCCACGTATTGTACTAGCATTTTGTGCAGGTATATTCAATAATTTGATATTCATTAACCGATAATTCTTGTCAATTGTATCATAATTATCTAAAACCTTTTGAAATGATTTACCCTCTTTTAACGGAAGTTTATCATTGCATTTGCGTTGCAAGTCTTCTAATGTGAATTCGGTTGCATCGCCTAACTCTGGAAATTGTTTCAATATAGTTTTCGGACCAATTCCATCTACACCCGGGATATTATCAGATGCATCACCGGTAAATGTACGATAGACAACATAATTCATAGGATGAACACCAAATTCTTCCTTAACTGCTTCTACATCATACATTTTCTTTTTGATAGGAGACCAAACCTGTACTTTATCACTTACCAATTGATAAAAATCTCTATCCGTAGATACAATTGTAATCTTTTTACTGGCATCTTCATACATCTGTGCAATATATGCAATAGTATCATCTGCCTCAATACCATCAATTGATAAAAAGGTTACTGGCAAATTATCTAAATAAGACACGAGCCGACTAAATTGATATCGCATTGCTTCTTGTTCATCTTCAATTGAAGCAAATTGTTGGTGATCATGTCTACGTAATCTAGTTTTATTAGCTCTATTACCTTTATAATCTCCATAGATCTTTTTTCTACGAGCCGAACCACCTCTACCATCAAATACAATTACACATCTGCTAGGACGGAAATCTCGTACTGCTTTACCAATTGAAAATAAAAATCCAGTAATACCGCCGATATGGTCACCATCCTCATTTGTTGAAGGAGTAGCACCAAATGCTCTGATAAAAGTATTTAAGCCGTCAAATACAATTAAATGATCATCGACGTTTGACGGCTTATCTACCTGTTGTTCTTGTAACTTCTTAAAAAGCTGTTGATACTTATTCATTAGCCTTCTTCATCTATAACTGTTTCATCTATGATAACATCATCAATGCCACCGTCGATACCTGCTTGATATTTGAAAATATATGCATCACAGATTCTGTTATACAAACGATCTTTTACTGCTGTATTTTCAATAACCTTTTCTACAAAGTTTTTTGATTGGAATTTAATTTCGCCAAACACTTCTCCGGTAGTTGCATCAACATCATCTAATGTGTAATGTGCACCTGCTTGTTTAACTAAATCAAACTTTTTCATAATTTCCAACCAACCGCCGTAATTATCAATACCACTATCATAGTAGATATCATAATTTACTTTGCGATGCGGCGGACCCATTCGATTCTTAACAACTTGAACCTCAGTTTTACTGCCAACTACTTGCTCAACACCGTTAATCTTTGCTTTGATCATTCCGGTATTTTTTAAACGCAATCTAACCGAAGCATGGAAAGGAATTGCCTTTCCTCCTGATGTTGTCCATGCATCACCAAAAGATACACCTAATTTCGTCCTAAGTTGATTAGTAAAGATTAGACAAATATTTTCTCGTGCAATCCAATTTGTAACTTTTCGCATTGCTTTTGAAAGAATAATGGATTTGCTTGTTGCATATCCATCTTTGTCATATTCAGCTGCCATTTCAATTTTTGTAGAGGCACCCATTACTGAATCTACTACGATTGTAACTAAACGATCTTTATTTGATTTTCGAACCTGCTCAACTATAGTTTCAATTGTTTCAAATATTTCTTCAATTGTTTCTAACGGAACATATAACATAGTTTTCAAATCAACGCCAATTGCTTGAAGAAACTCAGTACTTGTTGCTGACTCAGTATCTATATATACTGCTAATCCGCCTTTTTTCTGTGTCTCTGCTAATGCGTGCGATGCTAATAAAGATTTACCAGATGCTTCTAATCCGGTAATTTCTGTAATACGGCCTACTGGGAATCCTCCGTTCGGCCGATTAGAAATTGCTAAATCGAGTGAATCGCAACCTGATGAAATCCAATCCTTAACATTGCTGGGTGCATCATCATCACCATCTAAGAAGAAAGCTGTTTTAAGAGCTTGTCCTTTAAATTGCTTGTTGATACTATCCGCTAATGTATTTGCTAACGAATCTTCCAGTTCTAGTTTGCTTTTACTCTTTGCCATTCGTTACTCCTTAGGAATTAAATAGATCATTAAATGCAGATGCAACATCATCAACTTTAGCAACAGGTGCTTTTGATGCTTTTGCTGCTGGAACACCTTGTGCCTCTTCTTCTTCTACATCTTCGTCTACTGATACATCAGAATCAGCATTTTCTGGATTCATCCATTCTGCCAATGCTTTTTCTAATTCGTCATATGATGGCTCAGGAAATAAATCAGTGATTTCTGGTTGATTCATAATCTTCTCAGCAATAGCTTTATCTTCTGTTGCTGGTTGCGTGTTTGGTTTAACACGAATAGCCGTTTTAGGATAAGCTCCGCCTTCAGCTGGAGTGAATTCTACATCAATATCGCGACCATTCATCAAATCTGTAATATCTCCGTAATCCGGATCTGAAATGATTGAAAGAAGTTCTGTGTAGATTTGTTTTCCGAATCCCCAGAATTTAACTCCTTCAGATTCTTTACCGCGGATAATTACAGGAACATAAGTACGCATCTTAGGTTCAATTTTACGACCCATTAGCCATTCGTCTTTGTCGCCAGTCTTTTTGAGTTTGTCTGCAAATTCTACAATCGGATCTGCATTACCAAATGTGATTGGTGAAAGCATGGAACGCTTACCAATATCATAATGGAAATACAATTCTAAAAATGGATTGTCTTTGCGATGTACGTACGGTACAATTCGGATTCTTGTTTTACCTGCTTCAGGTTTCCACAAATTTTGTTTTTTGTCATCAGCTTTGTTTAACTGATTCAGTTTCGCCTTAATTGCATCTAAGTTAAGTGCCATAAGTCTTTCCTTTGTTAAGTTATTAATTTATTTTATTTATTAATTATAAGATATATAATTAAATCGTTAATTCAAAGTAATTAGTTAAGTTTTTTTATTTTATTGTATTTTTTTAATATTTGCCATATCGGGCATAACTCATTATCCATCTGCGAATTTCTTCTTCATTATCTGGATTAGTTTCTAATGCGGTTGACATTGCATCATATGCATCTTTTAAAGAATTAAAACTAGAAACATTCATAATTTTCGCAGCATCTTGTAACAAAGCATTAGTATATCTACCAGGTTGACCCGGAGTCCATTCTGCGTTAGAACCTTCGGTGTCATCCGGATATCCGTTGTTGTTTTGATCGGCGTCTTCATTTAGATTTTTGGTATTAAAACGACGCATATTTTCTGCGAGTATATTTTCTAATTTTTTCATGTTAATTAACTATTTTAAATCAATATTGTAATATTTTTTTATAATAGATTTGATATAATTAGGATTAACTTTAGAATCTGTATCCATCATTATCGTATATGCTATTCCGGTTGCAGTCATCGATGTCTTAGCATCCTCTAAATAACTTTTATAAACATATTCAGCAAATCGTTTATCCGATTCTTCATTTTCTGAAAGTAAATTTTTTAATCTAATCATAAAGCATATTCCTATATAATATAAATATCAATTCCAGGCAATTTTCTTAAAGAAAACTAGGTTGATAACTCGATATCCGTAATCATCTGTAAGTATAAATGAATTCTGATAATGTGACCAATCTAATTGATATGTTTTATCTAAAACGCCGTTATTTACTTTGCGTATAACTTCATTAAGTGCATTAACCGTATACAATGTATTAGTTTCTTTTTTACGATGTATGCTTATTG
>JACCDP010332286.1_pt1 | contig 22589 bp, 21 predicted proteins | sample 7445841 | NCBI WGS metagenome assembly JACCDP01 (sample SAMN15323441, study PRJNA562643) | freshwater metagenome | isolation source: river surface water | place: USA:Blue River Watershed | collected 2017-08-17
CCCCCATTTGTGTTGGCCGACATGCCTTTGGAGATCAATACAAGGCTACAGACTTTGTGGTGCCCGGCAAAGGAAAATTAACCATAAAATTTGAAGGCGAAGACGGAAAAGTAATAGAACATGAAGTGTATAAGTTTAAAGGACCAGGTGTTGCAATGGGTATGTACAATACAGAAGAGTCTATACGTGGATTTGCCCATTCCTGCTTTAGCGTGGCTATAGATAAAAAATGGCCACTCTATTTGTCTACCAAAAACACCATTCTTAAAAAATACGACGGACGTTTTAAAGATATATTCGAAGAAATTTATCAAAAAGATTACAAAGCTAAATTTGAAGCGCTCGGTATTGTCTATGAACACCGCTTAATTGATGATATGGTGGCTTCTGCACTGAAATGGAATGGTAATTTTGTGTGGGCCTGTAAAAACTACGATGGAGATGTGCAATCAGACACCGTTGCTCAGGGCTTTGGCTCATTAGGATTAATGACTTCTACCTTGGTGACGCCGGATGGAAAAACCATGGAGGCTGAAGCTGCACATGGTACTGTAACACGCCATTACCGCGAGCACCAGGCCGGAAAACCTACTTCTACTAACCCTATAGCCTCTATCTTTGCCTGGACAAGAGGGCTTGAGTTCAGAGGTAAATTGGATAATAATAAAGAATTGATTTCCTTTTGTCAGGCACTGGAACAGGTTTGTGTGGAAACGGTGGAGAGTGGAAAAATGACAAAAGACCTGGCCGTATGTGTGCATGGAAACAAAGTAAAACACGGAGAACATTATTTATATACAGAAGAGTTTTTAGCAATTCTGGATGAAAACCTCAAACAGAAACTCAATAAATTAGCTACGGCCTCTGCCTGATAATTCAGACAAATCCCCGCTCAACACGGGGATTTGTTGTTAAAACACCAAGCCATAATGAGCAATTATTTAGAAAGCATCCGCAAACAATTTGAATACTACAAAAGCATTGGCGAAAAAGCAATAGAGCAGGTTAGTGATGAACAACTATTTACCAGCCCTAATGAAGAAAGCAACAGTATAGCTACTATTGTTCAGCATTTATGGGGAAATATGCTTTCGAGGTGGACAGATTTTTTAACTACAGACGGAGAGAAACCCTGGAGGAAAAGGGATGAGGAATTTGAACCAAAAACTCAACACCGCACGGAGTTGATTCAAAAATGGAATGCCGGCTGGGAAGTGCTCTTCAAAGCCCTTTCAACATTAAAAGAAGAGGATCTGAATAAAATAATTTACATCCGTAATCAGGGGCATACTGTAATGGAGGCCCTCAACCGGCAATTGGCACACTATCCTTACCATATCGGACAAATTGTTTTTCTTTCAAAAATGTATGCCAGTGCTAACTGGAAAAGCCTGAGCATTCCTAAAGGCCAGTCTACCGTATATAATCAGGAAAAATTTGCTGAAGCACCTTCAAAAAAACACTTTACCGATGAGTGGCTAAACAAAGGGAGTCAGAAATAATAATCGCATTTATATGTTCCTCATTGCAGATAGTGGTTCTACCAAAACCGATTGGAGGCTGGTACTTCCTGATAAAAAAATATTGAATTTTCAATCGCCGGGCATTAACCCTTTCTTTCAGCACTCAGAAGAAATAAAAGATAGCTTGAAAGCCTTGCAGGAAGCCTGGAAAGACTACTTAGACCTGGAATTAACGATTTATTATTATGGAGCCGGGTGTGCTACAGCAGCCAAACAAGACATAATAAAACAGGTGCTGCTCCAGTTATTTAAACATGCAAACATTTGGGTTAACTCAGATTTATTGGGAGCTGCGCGGGCCTTATGTAATAAGGAGCCAGGAATAGTGTGTATATTGGGTACAGGTTCTAATGCCTGTTATTACGATGGAGAAGAAATAGCTAAAACCATACCTTCCTTTGGCTATATTTTCGGGGATTATGGGAGTGGGGCGCATATTGGTAAAAGTTTAATTCAATCTTATTTTGATGGTTTGCTGCCGGAAGAGGTAAAAAGAAATTTTGAAGCCAGAAGCGGCAATACCCGTGAACAAATTCTGGAAAATGTGTATAAAAAGGCTTTTCCAAACCGCTTTTTAGCTTCCTATAGTTTATTTGTTTTTCAAAACAGGGAAAATGCATTTTGCTCCGGCTTATTAAAATCCTGCTTTTTGCAATTTTTTAACAGGCAGGTGCTTTGCTTTGAAGAAGCCAGAACACAACCTGTTCACTTAGTAGGCTCGGTAGCCTATTATTATAACCAGTATATCAAAGTGGCTGCGGCTGAAAGCGGGTTACAACTAGGAAATATTTTACCAGCCCCAATTGCTGCGCTTTCTTTATTTCATCAGGAAAATGCTTAAACTTAGTGAAAGCCATTCTTAAGTTTAAACACATGAATATTAATAGACTGTAGACTGTACTATTTTTTTTTACAGTACCTTTTTTACAAATTCAGATTTCAGTCCCATAGCCCCGAAGCCCTCTATTTTACAACTGATGTTATGATCTCCATCGCTGAGTTTAATGTTTTTTACTTTGGTGCCAGACTTTACTGTTTTAGAAGATCCTTTTACCGGCAAATCTTTAATAACCATAACCGTATCTCCGTTTTGCAATTCATTGCCATTCGCATCCAGTATTTTTTCAAGTACCTCTGGTTTCTCCTTTTCTTCTTCCCTTGGCTCCCATTCGTGGAAACATTCCGGGCACACTGCCAATAAACCGTTAGCGTAAGTGTATTCGCATTTGCATTTTGGGCAATTGGGTAATGCTGTCATGGAGCTGATTTTGGAAAAGTTTAAAAAAATAGTTTAGTTCTTTTGTTGTTTCATTTTGTATTCATCATACAACTGATGGACGATACCATCTGCCAACCCTATCTGTGGCACGATAATTCTTTCTATTTCTGCGTGCTTCATGGCTGTCAGGAAGATTTTGGTAGCAGGAATAATCACATCGGCCCGGTCGGGGTTTAAGCCTAGCAGGGTCATGCGCTCCTCATAGGTATAAGCACTAAGCATATCGTGCATGTCTTTTATTTTATCGTAACTCAAATGCTTGTTTTCCTTTTTTGCGCTCATCTTATACAGCTTATTGATATTGCCTCCGGAGCCAATACCCACCAGGGGTTTTACGCCATTGCAGTGTTTTTTTATCCATTGCTTAAAGGCTTCCCACTCGTCCTTCTCCACTTTATCAAACAACATACGCAAGGTACCCACATTAAAGGATTTTGAGGCTAATACCTTTCCGGCTGTCAGCAAAGTGAGTTCGGTACTACCACCACCCACATCAATGTACAGGTATGATTGCTTAGGGTCTAAGAGTTCTTCTGCATGATTGGAAAAAATAGTATCGGCTTCTGTTTTTCCGTCTAATAACTCTACCTCAATACCGGCTTCTGTTTTAATTCTGGACAAAATGCCTGATCCGTTCACTGCGTCGCGCATAGCTGAAGTGGCACAGGCTCTGTAAGAAACAACATCAAATACCTTAATCAGTTCACGGAAACCTTTCATAGCGGTAATTAGTTTTTCTGCTTTTTCAGCAGAAATTTCTTTATGTATAAAGGCATCGTCACCTAATCGTATGGGTAAACGTATTAATTCCCCTTTTTTAAATATGGCTTTTCCTTTTTGTTCATATACATGACAAAATAATAACCTTACAGCGTTGGATCCTATATCTATTGCAGCAAAAATCATAATTCGGTTAATGGCTAAGTGGTGGTGCTTTTTTTAAATATTCTCTTTTATTTTGAAGCAAAAAGTTATAGAGTTCTTCCTGCGCTCTTATTTTCTTTTGTTTTCCGGTTCTGGTTTTATATTGGTTACTAAGTTCGGCATCCAGAATCCTGGCTTTGGTGTTGCCACTGAGCTGGATGTTGATGACAGTCTTTAATAGCGTTTGTACCTCACGATCATACACAGGTACAGCCACCTCGCAACGATTGTCGAGGTTCCGGCTCATCCAGTCGGCTGATGAAATATAATATTTTTCATTACCTCCATTGGCGAAAACAAATATCCGGCTGTGCTCTAAAAATTTGTCAACAATGCTCACCCCTTCAATATTTTCACTCACCCCCTTAACCCCGCAGGCCAGGGAGCAAATTCCTCTCACCATTAGTTTTACCTTTACCCCTGCGGCTGATGCTTCATATAATTTGTTGATCATTTCGCGGTCTACCAGGTTATTCAGCTTCAGCAGTATATATGCTGGTTTACCTGCTTTTGCATTGCTGATTTCTTTATGGATCAGGTGAATGAACGTTTTACGCATATTAAAGGGAGCTACTGCTAAATGCGTATAACTGCCTACTCTAAAATTATCCACAAAAAAGTCGAATACCCTGCTTACCTCTTCTGTAATGTGCTTGTTACAGGTGAGCAGGGAGCAATCGGTATACACTTTAGCCGACTTTTCATTAAAATTTCCTGTACCAATGTGGGCATACTGAACTAGTTTATTTTTAATGCGGGCGGTGATTAAGAAGAGCTTGGCATGTACTTTTAATTTAGGCACGCCATAAATTACATTGGCTCCTTCTTCCTGTAATTTATTGGCCCAGTAAATATTATTTTCCTCATCAAACCTGGCTTGCAGCTCTACAACAACAGTAACCTGCTTTCCATTTTTTACGGCGTTAATGAGGGCATTGGCTATTTTAGAAGAATCGGCTACCCTGTACAAGGTAATTTTAATGTTTTCTACTGTTGGCTCTACGGAGGCCTCGCGCAACAACGAAATAATATGGTCGAACGATTGGTAAGGGTAGGTAAGCAGTAAGTCTCTCTCCTGTATGGTTTTTAAGATACTGATGTTCGGATTAATCAGGTATTTATGCCGCAGGGGAGGGGGGTTGTTAAAGGTTAAATCCGTTCTTCCCAGGCTTGGAAAATTAATAAAGTCTTTGAAATTGTGGTAACGGCCTCCGGATATGGGAGCATCCTTTTTCCCAAAATTCAACTTCTTGGTCATAAACTGAAGCATGTCTTTGGCAATTGCCCCATCATAAACTAAGCGCACGGGTAAACCTTTCTTTCTTTTTTTTAATCCTTTGGAAATTTTTTCCATAATGCTTTGGGATACATCATTGTCTATATCCAGTTCGGCATCACGGGTAAGTTTTATGTTGTAGGCCTCAGCAGCTTTAAGTCCAAAAACAGCAAAAATATCATTGAGGCAAAACCGAATAACGTCATCCAGCAGAATAATAAATTTTTTATTGGCTTTGGAAGGCAATACCACAAAGCGGGAAACTGTTTTGGTAGGCACTTCAATCAAGGCATATTTATTTCTTCTTTTTGTATCTCCAATGGTTTTTAATTTTACAAAGAGGTAGCTCGATTTATCTTTCAGGTAGGGGAAAGCCTGATGTTCGGCTACCATTATGGGATAGAGATTGGTGAATACTTCATTACTGAAAAACTCCCTCACAAATTTTTGTTGTGCCTCATCCAATTGATTTTCGTTAATGATGAAAATATTTTCACGAGCCAGTTCATCAATAATTTCTAAGTAAATTTCTTCGAAGCGGGCTTGTTGTTGTATAACTTTTTTAAGTATGGTATCGAGCAATTCATTGGGTTCTGCACCAATTAATGGAATTGCACTTTTACCAAGCTTCACCATTCTTTTAACGGTGGCTACCCTTACCCGGTAAAATTCATCGCGGTTGTTAGAGTATATACCTAAAAACTTAACCCGTTCAAGGAGTGGGGTAGTGGGGTCTGCAGCCTCCTGTAAAACCCGCTCGTTGAAGGAGAGCCAGGCTATTTCCCTGTTAATATAAGGCAGATTTCTTCCTTTCATCATAAATAAATTTAAGCGGGAAACATGGTTAAACTAATTATACCTTTTGTGTAAAGTATTTCGTTCCACTGTTTTATGTTAAACGAAATACCTACAATGGCGCAGGTGGGCAAATCACCTAATAGCTCATTTCCAAGCTCATAACACAGGTCACTTAAACCAGGATTGTGCCCGAACAGCATCATTTTATGTATAGAATTATCTACTTCAGCTATACAGTTTTTTATGCTTTCGGCGGGAGCATTGTATATTTCTTTACGCAACTGCAGCTTGTTTTCAGGGTAGCCCAGCTCCCTTGCAAACAGTTGTGCGGTACTATAGGCTCTAACCGCCACACTGCTAAGAATAAGGTCTACCGCACTGATTTTTTTGCTTAGCTGCCCACTCATCTCATAGGCTTCTTTATAACCGCTTGCATGTAAAGGCCGGTCAATATCTTTCAATAAAGTTCCTCCATTTTCGGCTTTTGCGTGGCGTACAATATATAATTCTTTCATGACCATTATTTTTCTACCCACATAAATACACTGCTGTTGTTTTGATAGGGGCTAATATCTTTTTTAAATAAAATGACCATAAAATCAATAAAGGGCAGTATTCCCAAAGCCCCGCCTAAACTGGCGATATAAATAAGGGGTACGTAGGGAGCCGAACCTAAATATATACGATGTAAACCAATCATCCCGAAGGGAAAGGGAAAAGCGCAAATTGCAGAAAGTAATTTTTTTCTTTTATCTGTAAGGCTGGCTTTGCCAGCTTTTTTAAGCATTACAGAAGAGCTAGTGCAGGTGTCAGGGCTAAGTGTATCGGGTAAAGTTTCGGAAATGTACTTCTTCAAATAAACAACTGAAATACTATTGGTATCAGGAATGGTTTTGCTGAAATTTGTATAACTGGAAGGCTTATAAACAAACGATGCATGAAGGGTTGAATAAAACAGAATAAAGGCGCAAACCAGTACAATTTTCGGCAGATACTTAAACATAAGCCTAAAATTAGAGAAAATGAATCATGAAAAATCAGGGCTTTATCAGATGATTTGAACAATGTCTGGTGTATTGTGTGTTTTCTTTTTATAACTTTTTAGCCCTGAGTTTCATATAAACACGCTTCCTTGTAATTTTGTGTGGTGAACAAACTTATTCGTAACAAGGATTCCTTTGAAATCCTTCAAATAAAAGATTTCAGAAATTTTATTATCTGCCGTTTTTTCTTGACCCTGGCCATACAAATGCAAATGACTACTATTGGTTTGCAGGTTTACTATGAGTATACCGGGCATTTAAGTGATAAGGAAAGGGTGTTAATTTTGGGTATTGTCAATTTATATGAAATCATTCCATTCATCATCAGTTCCTTTTTTTCAGGCCATGTAGCCGATAACTATGACAGAAGGAATATTATACTCAGCAGCATATTTTTCCTGCTTTTAGGCTCAGTTGCCTTGCTCGGGTTTTGTTTGCCGGCTATGTCTTTTCTAAAAGCCTATTCGTATTATCCGCTTTTTGGTATTGTTGTTGTTTTTGGGGTTATACGGTCTTTTCTGGCAGCAGCCATGCCTTCTTTCATGTCTCAGTTAGTGCCCCGCCACCAATATACCAATTCGGCTACCTGGAACAGTACCGTTTGGCATACAGGTTCCATTATAGGCCCGGTACTTTCTGCCTGGATTTACGGACTTAACAATGAGTTTAATGCGCGTACTACCTACCTCATTAATTGCATATTGTTTTTCATTGCCTTTCTGGCCATTCTCCGCATCAGCTCCAAACCCCTTGCGGATAAGGTCGCCCGCGAAAAAGTAATAGACAGCCTTAAAACCGGAATACGCTTTGTGTTTCAGAATAAAATGCTGCTGAGTGCTTTATCATTGGATATGTTTGCAGTTTTATTCGGAGGTGTGGTTTCTATTCTCGTAGCATTTAACGACCAGGTATTGCATGCAGAGCCTGAACTCTTTGGCTGGTTGCGAACAGCCCCGGCTATTGGTGCCGTTTGTATGGCCCTGGTTATGGCAGTGTATCCTCCTTCCAAAAAAGCAGGAATGGCTTTACTGGTAGCAGTTGCCGCCTTTGGTGTGTTTACTATACTGTTTGCTTTTTCAGGAAATTTCTGGATGGCTTTTATTATGTTATTTTTTACGGGAGCCTTTGATAATATCAGTGTAGTAGTAAGGCATTCAATATTACAACTAATGACGCCGGAAAACATGCGTGGGCGGGTATCGGCTGTAAATAGTGTATTTATTGGCTCTTCCAATGAAATAGGAGGCTTTGAATCCGGACTGGCAGCTCGATTAATGGGACTTGTTCCTTCCATTATTTTTGGAGGTTGCATGACTATTTTAGTGGTGGCAGGAGTGAATAAATTAAATCCGGAACTTAAAAAATTAGACCTTAGCCGGTATTAACATGAAACAAACTGTTTTGAAACAGGAAATAAGGGAATTACTGGAAGAAAAACACCAGGTATTTAACCAAAGCTCCTTCATAGAAACAGATCCTATCTCCATTCCTCATCTCTTTCATAAAAAAGAAGATATTGAAATAGCTGCTTTTCTAACGGCAACCATTGCCTGGGGACAGCGAACATCTATTCTGAAGAATGCCCGTAAACTCATGAGTTTGATGGGAGATGAACCCCATTCTTTTATTTTGAATGCCCGTAATAAAGACTTACAAGCTGTTTAAGTTTTAATTAAAAAACAAAGATAAGAAAAACTCCACAAATCAAGTAAAATCAATGGTTCTATGTAAAACCATGTTTTTTGAAGTTTATTCAATTTTGTGGTTGTTTTTGCAAATTGTGTTACCCTTTTGTTACCCCTCGTTTTGCTTAGATTTTATTAAAAACATCAGAAAGTAAACCCACCTTTCTGGGGTAAAATACCCTTGCATGGGAATATTAACAAATAATATTTCAAGCAATGGCAGTAAAATTAAGAGAAAAAAAACTCAAAAATGGTATGGTTTCTTATTATTTAGACATCTATCATCTAAAGTCCAGGTGGTATGAATTTCTGGACATTAAAATCAACAAAAAACGCCCTGATGAGGAAGACAGGAAGTTAAAAGAACTGGCTTTTGAAATCAGGACAAAAAGAGAATTTGAACTAAAAAGTACAGCCAATGGCATTGCCGTTAAATCTAAAACAAATGAGTGCTTTGTGGAGTATGTCATTAAATATTGTGCAAAAAGAAATTACAATGGCTTATATCAGGGTGTGGTAACTAATCTAAAGAAATTCACTTTGGGTAAGAAAGTCCCTTTTGAAAAATTGAGTGTGAATTGGATAAAGGAGTTTGAACAATTCCTGATTAAACATATTTCCAATAATTCTACGATAAGGTATTTGTTAATAATAAATGGGGCATTAATTCAGGCGGTGAGGGAAAAGAAATTAGCTTATAATATTTGGAATGACATTCCCACTCATGAGAGATTGAAAAAACAGGATATATTCAGGAGTTTTTTTAGTATTGAAGATATAGAAAAACTGGCCTGTATTAAATCCAGCAAAGTTCACCCTCAAATTCAGCAAGCCTTTTTGTTTTCCTGCTTCACAGGGCTTAGATGGAGTGATTGTAACTGCTTGAAATGGGAAGAAATCAAGATAGTTCAGGGAGAAAATAAACTAAACTATCACCTGTATTTTGAACAGGAAAAGACAGAGCAAATAGAATATATCCCCCTTAGTCAGCCAGCTATCCAAATAATAGAACACAGAAGAAAAGAAGAAGAACATACAGAGCAAAAAAGCCCATATGTTTTTCCGGTAATTAAAGAAATTGAAGGCAGTAAATTAAAATACCAATGGATTAGAAAATCATTGAAAAGATGGGCTGAATTAGCAGGTATTAATCCTAAACACCTTCATTTTCATGCTGCCAGACACAGCTTTGCTACTAATATGCTTGAACACACCGATTTATATGTTGTTTCAAAGTTATTAGGACACAGGGACATTAAAACAACTACCATTTATGCCCATATAAAGGACAAAAGAAAAATTGAGGCAGTAGAAAGCATGTCAAAATTACATATTAACCTACATATCTAAAGGAACCCATAAAATTAAAACCCAACATTTATAGTTCTTTCTTGTTTACATTTCATAATAAAACCCCTTGCTTTGATAAGCAAGGGGTTTTTGTATCTAAACTCACAAATTTGTGCATTAAGCTGCTCCTGAATCATTTAACCTGAATTTAAAGGAAGAAAGCGCATTTCTCATCTTTTTAGTGGTTAAATGGGTATATATCATAGTGGAATGAATATCCTTATGCCCTAAAAGTTCTTTTAATACCAAAACATCTACATCAGGGCAGTTTTCATAAATATTTGTTGCGAAACTATGCCTGCCGGAATGGAAATGCAGGGATTTGGGGTTTATTCCGGCCACTTGCGCCCATTTGCGTAATACCCTTCTCACCAACTGATATTTTTTCTTTGAGTTATTGCCGGATTCAACAAGATATGGGAATACAAAAGGACTGGAAAATTCTTTTTGAGCTTGTTTTTTTCTTTCTTCAATAAGCTGAATAGCCGATTCCAAAAGCGGAATTGTTGAAATTTTCTCCGTTTTCTCCTGCTCAAAATATAAAAAATACTCCTTATGGTCAGGAAAGCTATTTACCTTGACTTCTTCCCACTTCAAACAATGTATATCACTCCATCGAAGCCCTGTGAAACAAGACAAGAGGAAAGCCAGCCTGATTTGAGAATGGATGGAATCGTGTTGTATAGAGGCTAATTTTTCAATGACTTCTAATGAATGAAAACTCCTGTATGTTTCTTTTTTTCTGAGTTTATCAGAAGCTGCCATAAAATCAAAAGGGTTTTCATCAATTATCTTTTTTCTTTTGGCTTCTTTTAATGAGCAGGAAATTGAATCTACATACATGGCTGCTGAGTTGTGAGAAACTCGTTTTAACAGGTACTCCTGAAAATCCTTAATCCATGTTGTGTTAATTGCCCCTATGCTCAGGAATTGAGTTCCTGAAAAGGCTTTAAGGTGTTTGAGTACACCGGAATACAAGCCTGAAGTGTTTTTTGTCTCAATAAATTTTTCATAGAATCCAATGAACTGAATTTTCTTACCTTGCTTGTTGATGAGGCCATTGGCCTGTGTTAATAGTTCATGTTCTCTTTTAGCCCTGATTTCCTTTGCTAAGTCTAAAAGTTGCTTTTCATTAGCAATACTTTTTTGATTTACTTTAATATTCAGAAATTCGTAAAACCGCCTTTTATTGAAGTAAATATCTAAGTAATAGGACACTTTCCCGCCCTTCAATTGTTTTTTTCTTAGTGTTACAGACATGATCTGACGCTTTAATTTAAATTAGTATTTCCTTTTGCCTTTATAGAGATGAGTAAGGGCAAGGCTTTCAATTTCATGTTGTGAGTTTACCTTTCCTGAATAGAGCCAGTTTTCAAGCTCTTTTTTTTCAAATAACAATTTCTTCCCTTTTTTGATATGAGGAATTTCTTTTTTGGATGTTTTTCCGTAAAGGGTTTGTAGTTTAATGTTTAAAAATTGAGCGGCTTCATAAGCTGTTAGTAAATCGGAATGTTTTTCATCCTGACTGGTTAATGTTTTAAAGGGCAATGTCTGTGCTATATGGGCTGGGCTTGAATCAGGTATTTCATTGAGTTCCATCCATTCCTGCATGGTTAAATGTTGCTTTTCACTTAATTCTATATCATCATTTTTACGGATAGAAAGTTTAATATAACGATTGAAAGCAGGCTTATTATCCTTGAAATACTTGCAAAGTTGGAATTTTAAAAAGTGGTCAATATCAAGCAGGTCTATTGATTGTAAGGTGTATAAAATAAACCGGTCATACAGCTCTGTTTGGGGTGATATTACTACTACTTTATTTGTACCCGAAAAACCGGTTATACGAAGTTTTTCTATTAACTTTTGGCTGTCTTGTAGTAGTTTTTGGCTGTCCGGTTCCGGTTTATGTTGAGCCAATGTTATTAATTCCTGTAACACAATTTCCTCTTTCATCTTGCATTAGTTTTAGAGGTATCATAGGGTTTACGATGCTAAACCCAATATACCTATAGTCTATTAAACTAATCTCAGGAAAATAAGTGTTAGATTTTTGAAAGCAGTATCGCTTGGAACCGCATGGTATAGCCAAAAATTAATACCAGTTATTAATGGAAAGATTTAGTTCTGTTTTACAAGCGCAGGTTCGACAAATTTTCTTTCAACCCAATCTATCTCAACTATTCACAATAGCCATTCTTCATTCATTCACTCAATCAGTGCATCGTTTAATTCATAGAATGTCAATTTCTTTTAGGCAAAAAAGTAGCAAGTCCTTTTCTATCTTGACACAGAAAAAAACACTTTCTTTTATTTTCCTTAGATTATTCCAATTAAGCACACTATGAATGCCTTCCTCTGTAATAGTTATGACTTCATTTGTTGTCCAGAGTGAAATGATTATTTCTGAAACAAATTGTACTGTATAAAAGCATCAAAAGCCAGGTTTTTAACGTTGTTTTCGTTTTGAATGGCTCTTTCTTCCTTCAATGTAGCATTGGCCGCCATAATCCAGAATTTTGAAAAGTTACTGGAAACGTCCTTTTTTGGTTTCAATATGCCAAATACTCTCGATGTAATTTTTTCAAAGTTTTTATGTGTAATTAAAACATAATGTTTCATGTCGTTTAACAAAGGGTTCTTATTTACCGCCTCTATTAAACCATTTTGATTTAGAAATTTACCTTCAAGGGTATTTACAGCCGTTAAAAACAGATTTACATTTTCCTGTTCCTGATATTTCCATTGCTGTAAAAGACTATCACCTGCGGGAGCGAAAAAGAATAGTTCTGTTTCACTCATTAACTGAAACAATCCGCATACAGATTTTTCGGGTATCTGGTCAGCCGATGGAATCCATATCGTTGTTTTGGAAACAAAAAAATTAGCTACATATTTGTTAATACCCGATGAAAAAATCCCAAGACCTAATAGGTTACCTTCCGGTAATGGTTTATAAAAAAACTGTGAAGGGGTGGTTATAGAAGGCTCAAAATACCTGTACCCTAATATAGTTAGTTCAGGAACTATTATCGAAATGAAGTCGTTAAACGATTTTAGTTTTGACAATGGAAAAATTTTGTCCCTATGAAGGGTTATTAATTAATATTTTTATTTTAGGTGCTACCACAACCAATGCCTGTAGTTCAAATGAGTAATACCTTTAGCAAGGCTATCCATTTGTTCCATAAATCTATATACATCTAATGAGCTAATGTTTTTAATTCTTCCCTCTTGAATACTAATTAATTTGCTCCCGTAGTCAAGGAGCTTTAAACTCATCATAACGTTTGAGGAGTCGTAATGAAAATTTTTGAAATTGATTATTCTCTTAGGCGGGAAGCCTGAAACAACAACCAATCTGTTATTTAAGCAAGGATCTATTTTATTACCATCAAACAGGAAACAATTCTTGCATTGATTAGCCGGAAATAATAAATAAATTAAGCTATCTCCAAAGGGGATGTTTTGTTCTTTCAGATAGGTTCTCAGTTCTGTAGTTTGTTCCTTTTTTTCATTTTTGATTTCACAGGAAACAAAAGCTATACATAAACTAAAAATTGTATATGTAAAACTTAGATATGTTTGAAAAATTACTCTTTTCATAAACTGGCATTACTAAACCTTTTCCGGGTAAAACAAAATATCCAACCTCTCCATAGTACTTCTTGTTAAAAGTTATCTGTTTAATAATATTAAATTCTTCATCCAAAACAATGGCTTTTAAAAATTGGTCATCAAAAGTAGGGTTTTTACTTTTATCGTCATTACTTACTGGGCATGTATAATAAACGATATAGTGTTTTGTTTGATTGTTAAAGAATATTCCCGAATACGAGAAGTTAGCCATTTGGTATTTTGTAATTTTTGAAAAATCCATTAAATTTTTAAAATCAAATTGTGCAGGCGCAGTATAATCAGGGTTATGGATAGGTAAATGTTTTTCTTTACCTGTCCGGCGATTATAGGTATATATCGTATCGTAACAAGGGTACATTAATGCTATAAGGTCATTATTATAACAATGTGAAGAAACTGGCACATAATATTTCGTTAGGCCAGCCGGTTTTTGAAAAAAAGTTTTTATGTTTTTCATTTGCCCATTTTGTAAAATACATTCAAACATAGAGGGGCATTTTTTAAAGTAATTTTCATAATCACTGATGTCAGAATAAATTAATACAGAGATTATAGTATCTCCCACTTTATTTACCGGCCAAGAATTGTAATGGCCTATATTAAACCTACCTTGAAGTATTGGAAAGCTATAGGTCAAATGGATAGAGTCTTTTAATTTAAAATTTTCATTATAAGAGTAAATATTGCGGTCGTTATCCAAAGCATAAAAAATCCCTTTTTCATCCTTAAACATGCCTGGCATATAGTTACCCCTCTGTTCAAGGGTTATTTTCTTTTGGTGTTCATAGAACCGACTTCCTTTTGGTTTTACATAATAGTGAACAGCAATGTTTTCAGAATCATAGCTCAATAGTGTTGTATCATTGATATAATTAAAATTCTGGAACTCTGATATTGAATGAATACCTTTAATTTCAATGGAATCTATGATGACTGATTCCGCTATAGTTGATTTCTGAGTATTGTGGGTGCATGATAGGAAAAGCAAAATAATTGTGAATAAAATGAAGTGTTTTATTATTTCATTATTGTTGCTATTATTGAACATGGCTATTATTTTTGATCTTGAATTATAAAGAATAGCATCCATTTCATCTAAATAAATTTCAATTAGAATTTAGTCTAATGATAAATTTTGTCCATACCTATATTTACTGAAAAACTGTAAGTATCTATTTTGGTTATCCTATTGAATAAAAATTAAACCCATTCCAATGTGTAATATTTATTCATTAGAAATTATTTTCTCATAAATAAAAAATTATAAGCAATTGAAAATCTAAAGTTTTCAATGTCTTTAAATCGCTTATTTAACAATTTAAAGGAATAACCGGCAGAAATATTGATTAAGCCTAAATAGGTAAGGTTTATTTCAGGGCAGATTCTTACATCATTATCGCTGTTTCTCATATAATTTACCAGGTTCACCCTAAAGCCGATAAAATCGGTTCCTCCTTCAAAAAATAGTCTTGGAGCAAGTGTTGTTGTATTTTGGTTAACACTTAGATCTAAACAAAGTCCGGTTCCTGCCAATTGTGATTTCTTTAACCCATAATTTTGACCAATTATTCCACCTATTGATAAAAACTCAATACCCTGATGTACGTATGAAGCTGTGATACCAGTATTAAAATTCAATAGTTTAACTTCTTTTACCTCTTGTGCTAATAAACAAGAATTTATGGCCGGAAAAAATATTAGAAATGCTAATTTGAAATTCAAAATCATTGTAAAACAGTTTTTAATACCTCACAGCTTGCTGCGAGGAGATTCATTTTTCATAAATTATTTGTGTTTCATTTTAAAAATAACAATCACTATAATTTATTAGGGTTTAAGGGGTATTTATATTATCAATTTTCTATTTCAATTTAGTTGTATCAACTAAAACAGATAAATCTTTTTCATAATATTGCTTAATTCCCTTTAAGCTATCAGGCACTATTTCAAATGATACGTATTTTATTTCCTTTTTAGAATCTCCAATAAAACTACCACTTCCCCAAAAAACAGAACTGCTAAAACCAACACAGTTGGGCATTAAGTCTTTACCAGTTGCATCTCTAACAACTGGTTCCAATTTCAAGCTATTATATGTACTTTCGGTTATATATCCTATACCATTGTTATCTACAATTAATTCATCCTCCTTTAAATTTGATTTAACTAAGCACACTTTACCAGTGTAATCTTTTGGTACTTCAATTACCAATTTGACGCAGCTCCCAAATATAACTGGAATTAGAGCAAATAGATACTTCACTTTTGTTTTTAATAATTGAAAAATGTTGTTTAGCGTTTATAAAATGTTGATGAATAATACTTTAAATCCAAAGCGGGTTTTTCACTCCACTTTTTATCCAGATTTAATTCTACCTTATGAGTTTTAACAAAAGATGGTTGTGGATAATACATCAATCTTTACTTTCTTTAAATATTTTATTGTAGTGAGAATGAGTGTATAAATAGTTATTGTTATTATCATAAACTCTTAATCTTCCCCATCCAATTTTCGTATTTTCATCATATAGTTTTTTATGTATTGAATCTAAAATGGAAGGGTGTACATTTCTCACTTTTAATTTTATATTTAAATAAAATAATTCACATGGTACATGCTCTATTCCAATAATAGAATCGTATTTACTTTTTACAAATTCGATTTTTGTTTTTTGCTCTATACTAAGTTCACCACAAACTCTCGAACAATTTTGAAAAAATAGTTGTAGAAAGAATACACTAAAGTATACTAATGCAAATTTTCTTTTTATGAAGAAACTCTTCCTGATAATTTGTTTAATGAAATGAATTTAATGTGCCTTTTGAATCGTGCTAATTCAGTGGTATTTAAATCATTAATAACCTCCATTTAGCTAAATTGAAACAATCTTCATTTGAAAAAATTAATGAGTAAAATAAATTATAAGCCTCCTAAAGTAATTGACCATTTTGAATTTGAATAGATAAAATGAAACTTTAAATTATGATCGTTGGGGCAATTTACTTTAACATCATGTTCCTTTGGAAAAATTGTATAACTAAAACCAATTGATTTGGTGTTTGAAGCACTCGCTTTTAGAATTTCTTTAGCCGTTAAGTTTTGTATTATAAATTTTAACTCCTTTGTAAAAATAAAGCTATAATATTCAATAAAATTATTTTGCGAAATTTCAACCTCTCGATACTTCTCTTCATTTTGAATATATTTTGCAGTATCGCAATCACATGAATACTTAAAGATAACTGCATTTATTGCATGGATAGGAAACTGAAACATTTTTAATACCTCATCTTCTTTATTATTCTTGACTAAACTTTGAAAATGCACCCAAAATGAAATAAATTCCGCTGTGTCTATCAAACTGTTTACAAAAGATGAATTTCTGGTTTTTAAGTCAAAATTACGCACCTTACTTGTTTGCAATTCACTATAATTTATTTTATTTGATTCATATTTAATATTATTTGAATTGCAAGAGCCAAACAGTATTAAAAAGGGAATTATTAATAACTTCATATTATTCTATTTTTAATTAAATGTACTATTTAAATTATTTAAGAGAAACTATTAAAGAACTTTTTTATTTTAAATGTTAGTCATTGAATTTTTATAAATCAACTTTTAAGTTACCTTTTAATGAAAATTTGGTAAAGGTGGGGCTAAATAATTTTGTGGAATTACATAATCTTTAACTAAAGATCTATTTAATTCTCTAATATTTACTTCAACACCATCTCTTATAGGTGAATTGTTTTGTGGTTGATTTCCTCCTAATAAGAAAATTTGCTTATCATTATATCCTACTACAATTCCAACATGACCATATTTCATTACTGCAATTGCTCCAAAAACTGGATTATCAACTTTAACCCCTTCTTTCCAATTAGTATTATAAAATGAATTTAGTGCTGGTTTCTGCCAAGTATTTGGCTTTTGACTTACCATTGTACCTGATTCTTTCAAACAGGAATATACAAATACTCCACACCAAGGGTCTTTGTCATTATTTATAGCTTTTGCGCCATTTTCACTTGGAAAATCCTCATTATGTTTATCTATCATAGATTGAATTTCAGCATTATTCCCTTCTTTCAACCCAATATGAGATTTACCTGCTTCTACCCACATTGGATAATCATACGTTTTAATAGTTCCATCTGAGCCATAATATAGAGTATATAACCCTGCTGTTGAACCCAAAGAGGAGGCAACTTGAAATTCTTGACCTGCATATGAAAACTTATCTTTATCATATCCACTCTTATCAAAATCTTCCTGTGAATTTACATTCTTGTCCCATGTATACTCTTGTGTTTCTTTATCTTGTACCCAGCCATCTACCATCCCATTTGGATCTACATTATTAATAGGATTATTTCTACAATAATTATATGGGTTCCACGCTAAACGTGCATCCTTCAACGGATCAACCGCCGTCCATCTGTTAATATCATCATCTAAATTTCTGGCTCCAAAATAATCGAGATTAGTTTCTTCGTCTTTTTCCTTGCCACCAAATTTAAACTTATCTTTACTATTACCTGTGTAACTTCTCAGAATTTTGCCAAAGGCATAATAATCATAAGCTCCGGTAATAGTATAAACTGTGCTGTTTAAATTACAGGTACTAATATTTGCGGTATAAGTTACCCTTGTGCTGCCGAGGTGGTCGCTCACAATATACTTTTTACCGCTGTTACTTATTTCCTGCATACGATTTAAAGCATAAACATACCATTTCCATTGCTTATCTGCAAGTGTATATACCCCATGAACTTTTCCACTAAAATCTGTTAAGTAATATTCTTCATTGCTATTGGAAACCATGTTCTTTTTATACACCCGGTTATCATTGATGTCGTAATCGTAGTCAAACCCTTTCAGGCTTGCTCCGCTTCCTATACTTACCCTTGAATTAAGGTTACCTCTGTTTAACCTAAGGCTGTTTAATTTACGGTAACTGTCATTTCTGATGTTTCCGTTGCCATCATAGCCGTAATTGCGTAACACAACTCCATTACTGTCTACGCTGCTTAACCTGTTAGTGCCACTTACATAATTATAATTCCAGTTTTGCACCCAATTAGCAGGATTACTACTATTAGGACTGTAATACATCCCCCTTTTCAGACTTCTAATGTTCCCTACATTATCGTACACCAGACTTTCATCTCCATAATTATTTTCTGGTATAAGTACTGAGGTATTTAGGGCTGCTTTTAAAACATTCATCACCGAGGCATCAGCTTTGGTAAGCCTGTTAATACCATCGTAGGTGTACCCATAGTAGGTAGGTTTATCCATCATGCCGTTGAGTATGGCTGCATTGCTGGCACGATTGGTATTAATGATATGAGTTGTGCCATTTATGTTACCGTTAAAGTTGATTGTTGAGCTTACGAGGGTAGCATCCCAGGCATTGGGTTGGGGTACATCATAATCATAACACAGTTTTTCGGTATATAAAAGTGACTTAATTTGTGTTAACCTGTCTCGTATGTCATAAGTGTAGCGTAAGGTGTCTATACTTAATGTTTTACCATTGGCACACTGGTCAAAATACTCCACCTGTTTTATAAGCCCAAGTGCATCATCATGTTCAAATCTTGCTGTTAATTTACCATTAAGTTTTACCGATAATAACCTGTTCCAGCCGTCATACCCGTATTCATACTTTAAATCATCGCCGTTTAAGCCATAATCTATTACCTGTGTTTTTACACTTCCTCTCAGGTTGTATTCAGGGTACTTAATGATGGAAGGTATCTTAACCGTTCCTGCACTGTACTGTATTACTTCATACTTAGGCCTGTCGGCATTGTCATAAGAAAATATTCTTATTTCAGTTAGTTTACCCAAATTATAACTATAGGTTACAGAAAGATTACCCTTAACATTTGTTGCCTTGTTGGCAGCTACATTCATGTAATTGACAATCTCAGGGGCAAATACTCCTGTTACAATGCCAGGCTTGGCCTCGCCATAAAACCATTTCTTTTCAGTATTTGGACTTGTAAGTAAGGTGTAGGGTGACACAGCTGTTTTTACCTGAACCCCATTAACTGTTGTGGTAGTGTACCAGTTAAAATGCCTGTCGTTGGTAGTAGCATAAGTAAATGGAGCTTTAATACCATTGGGTACATTGATTAGTACCATATAGGAAAGCGGATTACTGCCCGTTTTTATCACCCATTTTTCCTGTGTAACAGGACGGCCATATTTATCATACGTAAACAATCGTAAAAAAGGTTTAGCATTATCTTCTATTCCAGCTCTACCGTTAGAATCTTGTAATAACACCACCTGTCCGGTTGAATTATACATATAATATTCTGTTCCGTTATCTACAGATCTTTTCTGATAAAGCTGCCCAAGCAAATTGTATTTCATAAAGGTGCTTTGGAAACTGGGATTAATGGTAGTTATCAGATTAGCCCTGCTGTCGTATATTTTTTGGGTAAGCACGGCATTGCCTGAGCTTACATAACTTTTAGTAGCTATTTCCTGCCCATTGGCATTTACATAGGAGATGTGTTTTTTTCCATCTTCATCCTGAATAACCGCCTTCAAAAATTTCATACTTGAAGCTAAGTTCGGGTCGCAAATTACTTTAAACAAGGTAGGATCATCACCTGTCATTATTTCTGCCGTCAACTGATTACCGTCTATAATCCGGTAGCCCGAACCAACCGTATGCCCTGTGGAAATATTCTCCCCGTACTTGGCAGCCTTTATTACTTTTGACCGGGTATTGTTTTCATAAATGGCTTCGGTATAAGGGCTGTTGAGGTTATTAAAGGCAGGTTTCATTTGAGGGTTGGCTGAAATTTCTACAAAAGGCTTGTATTGTTTTACCACCCTGTCCCAATTATCAAAAATACTCAATCCCTTGTGAAGAGTTAATGTAGATAAAACCTGATTGGGGTTGGAGCTGGAATAATTGTAAGAAATCTGACTCAGAATATCATAATTCCTTCCTAATGGATCAATAATACTCATACTATGCTCGGCAATGTTTTTAAACTGCTGTGCAGTATCTAATAAAATAAAGGTTTCTACAAAGTTTTGTTCAGCTCTGGCTTCAAAACTAAGGTTTTGATTGTTGTTAAAGTTGGAGTATTTATTAATATTAAGCAATAATCCGTTCAGATAAGACTTGTGCAGGCGGGAGAACTCATCGTATTCAAAAGATGTTTTAGCACCATTGGTAGTGGTAATGGTGTTGATGGAGTTATCTACATTATACTTATAATCTACCCACAAAGAATCGCTTAAGCCAAAACCGGTAATCACTTTAATGGGTTCGGCATAGTTAAATATTTCATCGTAGTTGTAATTGCGGTAAGGTGGTGTAATATCTACCACTCTTACTTTAGTGCCTTTAGCGTACCTGTAACGGGTATATAAACCGGCTGCATTATGTTCTAATTTCACCAATCCATTGTTTTCCCTTTCGTCAATGTATTTTACCAATAAGGTATCATGAGGGTATTCCACCACATAATCCCTGTCTCTTACAGATGGGTCAGTAGTTTTTACTGATTTAAAACGCAGCACTTCATTCGATGAATTATTTATTCCATTAACCGAATAAGGGTTTCTTAACCTTGAATAGGCAGTATCAATTCTCACTGTATCTAATTGTACTGCACTATAACTGAGTAATACTCTGTTGAAAAGTAAATCTTCTATCAGGGTATTCGGAGAAGACGTGCCATCTCCTGCTCTTGGAGCTGTGGCAGCAGGCCTGTGTACATCTTTATTGTCGGTACGGTTATAGGGAAAGAGGTACTCGTTTTTCCAGATATTATTGTAAATAGAGTACTGAGAAACCGATTCTTCCGGCAAGCAAGTGGTTTTGCTTATGTTTATTGTCTGATAAGAAATGTTTCTAACCTTATTTTTAAACTGGTGATACAGTATAGGGAAGTTTGAACTGGCATACAGTCCACCGGAACCACCAGTTGCTGCACGTATAGCAAAAAAATCAATGTTGATGTAATCGTTTAACAAGTCGTAATAATAAAAGTGTTCCTGTTTGGTATAAGCATCCGGCATTTGCGGACTGTAGCTGGTTTTACGGAACAGTTGCCAGGAGGGTTCAAATTGTAATTTCCCTTGTTTACTAATATTGTAAAGTTTAAGGTAGGCATCAGAAACAGGGTTTCTGTAGCGGTTAGCATCCCAATACTGATACTCGCTATATGTTTTATATAATTGGCAGGTATAATAATGGTTCCGGGAATAGGTAAAGGTATGCCGGGTGAGGTGACGTTATTTATGATACGGGTGCTGGTGGTATTGGCCGCAGGTGCTTGTACACGGCTTAAACTTATATCGTTGGCTGCTTCATCATTATCATATTCTGTATTGGTTTCTTTCACAACAGGCATGAAAAAGGAATGCAGGTATTGCTCTGTTTTTGAGGATTCAATAAACAAGTCGGGTGATGTTGATTCTAAAAACTGGTAATTAAATGCTGTTTGCCCCATGTTTATGTCCTGAGTGATTTCAGGTGTTTGAGTACTATAATTATCATCGTATTCACTGCTGGCGTAAACATAATTGTATTCCGTATTGCTTCTATATATCCCGTTTAGAAAAGCCATTTCGGTTCCGTATTCGTAGTCTTTACTGCTTAAAAGTGTATTGCCGGCATTTATTTCTTTAACACTTTTAATTTTACCGAATAGCTTTAAATCGTTGCTGTTGTTGGTGGTGTAATGCTCATATACGGAAGTATTAAGCCCAGTACCGGCAGCTAAGGCAGGTTGTGTAACGGTAGTATTGGTAAAACCGTTTTCAACATTCTTATTGCTTCTTCTAAAATGTATACCTAAACCAAATCCCTTATTATAGCTAACCGGATTTGTATAGGTGTAGTTCCAGTCTTTTACCATTGAATTGGTCGGACTTAGCACATACTTGCGTTTTACAGGTATTTCAACTCTGTACAGGTTTTGATTTTCGGCTATTCTGATAACTCTGTTGTAAAAACCTTTATACGCATAAAAACCATCTGCCCAATCGTGCATGTTTGTCCAAAATGTATTCGGATCAGCTGGTTCATA
>JACCDP010248986.1_pt1 | contig 22578 bp, 41 predicted proteins | sample 7445841 | NCBI WGS metagenome assembly JACCDP01 (sample SAMN15323441, study PRJNA562643) | freshwater metagenome | isolation source: river surface water | place: USA:Blue River Watershed | collected 2017-08-17
GATTATGAAAATGTGGATGGTCTACCGGCACCTTACATGGATAAGTATAAGATAAAAACATCGGGTGGAACCAATGAAGATAAAATCAATGCATTGATGACCGCATTAAATGTTGAACGTAGGAATATTGATGTAATTGATGATGAAAGATTTAATGTTAGAAATAGAAGAGAAGAAAATACAAAATACATTGTTGAGGACTATGTGGTTATAACATTTGATGAGGCGGTTGAGAGGTCAAAAGATATAATGAGGGATGACTTTATCGAAATTTTTGGGGAAATGAAAACCGAAGATTTAATGCATCTTCAAATTTTATCCGATAAAGGGTGGGAGTTCGTTGAGGTTCTTGATTTAGTTGATCAGTACGATGAATACAATAATAAATTACACCAACAGGGAAAAGTATCCACCATACCTAAATTCTTTAGTGATGTTTATGGTATCGATACTGTTTTTGATATGGAAGACGAGTTAAAAAGGAATAAAATAGATGCACGACAGTGGTTTGCTGGAAACATAGATTTGGATGAGTTAATTCAAAAAAAATATAATAGCGAAGAATATTTTATAAAAAGTGTTCTAACTTGGTCACATGATGAGGTCGGAATTAAAAATGGTTTTGTTTACTACAGAACAGGATATGTAATTGATAGATAAGGGGGCCAAAAGGTCCCTTTCTTTTTTCCTTAAAATATTGAACATATAATTTAAATTTTGTATATTATACACTATAATGAAAAGGATTATTATAGTACTATTGTTATTGGGAGTGGTAACAGTAGAAGGAAAACCTAAATACAGAATCGAATCGTGGGTATATAATGGAACCACATTCTACTTACCACAGAAAAGAGTATGGTATAAGACAAACTATTTTTATTTACCGTTTAAGGTATGGAAGTCAGGTTCATACCCATTTCAATACAAATCACAAGCGGAGGATATCATAAACAATTGGAAGTCTGAATATAATGATAAGATATCTTATAGGAGATCCGTTTATTATGGGGTGGATTAATGATATGTTAAGAATTTATTAATCAACGTCCCGGTTCCGGTGAACTATTTATATGAATGAAGATACAAGCTTTATTCATTTCAGATGTTCATCTAGGTTCCAAGGGGTCCAATGCGGAACAAGTTCTAAACATTCTTAAACAATATCAACCCGAGTATCTATTTCTTGTGGGGGACATAATAGACGGGTGGTTATTAAAGAGGAAATTCCGTTGGCCCCAATCACACACCAATGTATTAAGGAAGATAATGTCTCATAGTAAGAACGGGACAAAGGTAATCTATATACCGGGGAATCATGACCAGTTCTTAAGGGAATACGGGGAGTTTTCATTTGGGAATATTGAAATTCATAATGAATATGTATGGAATAATACATTCATCACACACGGGGATTTATATGATGGTGTTGTTAAACTAAAATGGCTCGGTATACTTGGTTCAATAGGATATGATATGGCTATCACCATAGATAGAACTCTCAAAAAACTGGGGATGAAAAGGTCTCTATCTAAATTCCTAAAGAATAAGGTTAAAGAAGCTGTAAAGTTCATTACACAATATGAGGTTGAATTGGTAAGACAAGCAAACAAACATCACTGTACAACTGTAATAAGTGGTCACATACATCATCCCGAGGATAGAATGATAGATGGTATTAGATACCTAAACTGCGGGGATTGGATTGAAAATAATAGTTATATCATATTCAACAACAATGAATACACAGTCATTAAGTAATCAAATCACCATAGTAATCCCAAGTAAAAACGAATCCCGTACACTATATGATTGTGTATATAATATCTCCAAACAAAAAGGAATTGAAGGGACAAGAATAATCATTTCAGATATATCAGACGATAAAGAATCTATACACTATATCGAAAGACTTCAAATAGATTTTAGATATAGTCTAAACATAGAAGTAATTGAAGGTGGATACCCAGCAAAAGGAAGATACAATGGAGGTAATATGGTAACAACCCCATATGTATTATTCTTAGACGCAGATGTCTTGTTACATGATAGTACGGTTATCACAGACACACTGAATAAAACAAAACACCTCACCACTGTAAACTTTGTAACCGACTACGGATTTAATTGGATATATAAGATGTTCTTTCTTACACAGAAACTAATGAGATACTTCGGAAGTAGTTTTGCTATAGGAGGTTTTCAGTTATTCAGAACAGACATATATAGAAACACAGGTGGTTACGACCCCTCACATATCTTTGCTGAAGATTACTACGTAAGTAATAAGGTATGGTCTAAACTCTTTACCCTACATAAAACAAATGGTGTCTACACAAGTAGTAGAAGATTTAAAAATAAGGGATTATTCTATATGGTCTTCCTTATGGTAAAGTGTTGGATGAATAGAAACAATCCAGACTTCTACAAAAAATCACACGGTTATTGGGAGTAATTTGTTCACTTTTTTCTCCCGTTCACGTTCCGTGAACATAGGTATTTTGTGAACACACCACCACAAAAAAACACACAATTATTGGGGATGATATTTTTTGGTATATTCGAACTTATCACTATCTTTGTTCTCAAAAAACAAATAACCTATGAAAAGTGGAACATTAACAAAGAAAGGTAAACCCACACGTCTTGCTGTGGAATTGTACTTAAAGTATTATGAATTAGGTGGAAGTCCTGAGGACATTATGGTTAATAAACTCATCGGTGAAAGGATTCAGGAAATGATGGGATGGAAAGATGGGGAAGGATTGGTATGTCTTAAATGGGGACTACACCCGAATACCGCAAACTGTAAGAAACATAACTACAGAGAACAAATGGTCACAGCAAAGAACATCGCGTGGGAGATATATTCTAAATGTAGTAAATAATATGGACGAAGTGTTAAACATAAGGGATAATAAAATAAGATTGATTATCAAAGCACTCAATAAGATGGGTAGTGTAAGAGAAGCATCCGAAATATGTGGGTTAAGTGAAAGAACACTATATAGGTTTATGAGGACCAATAAGATTCAGTGGGTATCTGAACATAAAGAGTACATGATAGTCAATTACATAGTTAGAGGAAACAATATAATCTTATAGTATGTCAACATTCAGAAAAACAATAAAGGATAATAGATTGGAAGAATTATCCGATAAGGTTAGAAAGGGTATACCCATCTCAATGGTTGAAGCCATGGAAGTAATAGAATACCAAGAACAACTAAAGAAGAATAAACTCCCATATATAGATAGAATCCTCAAGTTCTTTAAGGTAAAGTAAATGGAAGATATAAGTAAATGTACTAAGTGTAATGTTGAGAGACTACAAATAGATTATCCCAAAGATAGTAGACGTAAGAATGGATATAAACCTTTCTGTAAACAATGTCGAAAGGAAGAGTATAGAGAAAAGGTAAGTAAGAACCCTATAGTAAAGGTACAATCACATAAGAGAATACTAAACTTTATATTGGAATTGAATAAGAGTGATGAGTACATACATCACATCTTCACAAAGGGAGGATGTTATAGATTCCATATCCTCTTAAGTAAGATGTTTAATAATTGTACTCCCTATATTTCAAAAGATGAGGATCATGTTATCTCAAGAATCAATGGTAGGTATTATGACATTACAGGAGAAGTAACTGATATGGATGGGTATACATTCTTGGGTAAACGTCGTATTCCCATAGTAGAGAAATGGTCCTTCCGTAAGAATAATCTTCTTCTATTGGATGAATGTCCTAACTGTGAAGAACCCCTAACTTACCCTGAAGGGAGGGGATCGAAAGATTCCCGACCGATATAATCACCCCCTAATTTTTTCCGTCTAATTACCCCTAAAACCCTATAAAAATACCCTGTCATTCTGTCCCTTTTTATCGTGATCAATTTATATATAGACTTTTTGTCAGATCGACCTAAAATTCCCCATACTATATACACCAGCCACATTTTGGGGATAAAGTGGGAGAAAGTGTTAATTAGTGGGGGATTGTCCCTTGTCCGAATCACGACCCACTTTTAAAAAATATCCAGATTATACCTTTATATTGTCATACAGTATACACGTAATACATTTATATTATATACATATATATTAGTTATTCTTTTATACGGGCCTCACTTCGTTCGGCCCTTCAGGGTGTAATAGTGTCATACATTATGGGTCATATATAACGGTCCCTAAGGTTCCCCCTGAAGGGGACCGAAGGTCCCCGACTTGCCAAACAACATTAGTAATACACCATAACATGATTTTGTCTGGCACGGGATGAAGGGCCACCGAAGGTGGCCCGTAAATAATAGTTGTATAAACAACCATATGTCATACATTAAGACTGGCTCGGGCCAGTCATTATAATCGGTGTACCAACATCTATTGTCATACAAATATGACCGGCCCAAGGCCGGTCTTTATGTTTATATTTTGTTTAAGTAAGAGGGGTTATGGTTAAACAAAAAAAGGTCCCCCTTTCGAGAGACCTTAAATCACGTGGTGTAAGTATAATAGATTACTTACCGCCAAGGAGTTCTTTACGGAACGCGTAAGCCTTCTTCTTAGAAGAGAAGTTCTTACTGTACTTAGTACCGTTCACACTTGCACGAACGCGGTATGAAAACCCGTCGAAGTAAATGTTGTTAGAAACGGCCACATAAGTGGTTACCGCAGTTTTACGAGTCGTACTCTTAGCACGTGTCGTTTTCATGGTTTTTGTAGTTGACATATATTATTAAGTTTATATAAAAAGTATAACCTTAATATCCCGTAAAAAAAAATATACGGCAACTTTTTTTTTTGGTATTACATATACGGGTGTAATACACGTCTTTTGGGCCGGTCATAATTGACACGGTCCGGGGTCGTCGACTACAGGTTGTATAGGTCGAACTCCTTGGTACCCTTTCTACTACGGTTCTCTTCTACCAACTTCCTAAGATTGTCTCTGAACTCCATACCTACGGGTATACCTGTCAACTCTATTTGGTTGACGTATTGGTCTGAAGTTATTATCCTTAGGTTGGATATTCCGACGAGTCTATATAGAAATGGTTCGTGGAGGTTTATAGCCTTCACCCTATATAGAAGGACTTCATCCGTGGTTACAGTGAAGACTCCTCTTCTATATATGATCATATCATCATAGAACTCGTATGTGGTATAGTAAGTCTCAATCATTTTCCATATTGGAATGACTAAAGTTAAACCACTGGTGAATGGTGCAACTCCTACACCAAAAATAATATATCCCAAGTTAATCCACTGGGACGGTCGTAATGTTCTTAACATGTTCTATTGTTTTGAGCCAGTCATAATTCAACGGTCCAGAGACCTGAGGTAATCGTCGAGCTGTTCTTTTGTGCAATATCTTTCCTTCCACTTATTGTACATATAAATGTGGTACCTGTGGAGTTGATTGGGATGTGTCATGATATATAATACCACGTAGTCCCATTTAAATTCGATGTAATTTAATATCCTTTTCATAGGTTTATGTTTTGGGCCGGTCATAATCCGACCGGTGATCTGCTTACACTGTAACTTCTTTATACCAGTCGAAATCGATTAGTTCGTCTTCCTCCACAGCAAAGTCAATACATATTGCAATAATCTTTCTATAACGAGCTGCAACGAATAGACAGTATGATCCATCTCCTAACCCACTACGGGATACCAATCCATTACTGTAGGTACCCCAACCTGTTGTGGTTAGTGTGAGCTTACACATCTTCTTATACCAGTCCTCACCTTCCTCATCTCTCGAGATGGAATCGAGCCAGTCAAAATTCCTACCGTCGTATCCAATCGTCGGAACTTCCATATCGAGTCCATCCTTTCTGTAGGTATCATATGAAAAGATACCGGCTTGACCTGAGTCAACACCAATTTCACCTGAATGTCTTTTCCATCTAAGAACATCTTCCATATGGTCCTCGTGAACCACCATAATCATTGATGGTCTCACACCAGCGTAATCTGTCTCATATTCCCTATAGAATGCATGATAGTTACCAGGTTTAACATTCTTTAGTTTGACTTGACACCAGGTAGGTTCGGTGTAACCAGGGTCACTGACCATTACTTCAGGACCAAGTTGAATTGTCTTCATGTTAAAAGTTATTATGGATTATTATTTCTTTTTCGTCAACCTCCTCAAGATTGAAGTCGTCGAATAATTCTTTCAGGATATCGAGCTTACCCTGAATCTTATATGCATCTTCAGGTGTAATACATACCTGTGAATCATATTCAAGTTTATTAATCTTTACCTTGACCCACATCTTAAGAATAAATTGATTAATCATACGAATTGCTTATTTGATATAAATGTATACTTCTTACCAACTACAAACGATTGGTGTAATACAGATAAATGTTCCACTGTTAAATCCTGATACCGAACAACTCTATCTTCAGTTGAGATAAGGAGACCCGATTCACAACACACACTTTGTACTACATAACCACCAACTTCAATAGGGTTCTCCAATGATATCACACCGTCGGTAGTATTATTACTAACCATAATTCGAACGGTTGCTTCTTGGACGATGTCGCAATGCATCTTGTTCCTAATATTGGAAAGCTCTTTCGTGTAATCCATAATGTGAAGTTAAGAATGTTTTTTAATATTCCAAATTTTTTTAGGATATTTTTTTGAGCCAGTCATAATTCATCACCAGGCCCCTGATCAGATCAAGTTCTTGTACTCGTGTTGATTGTTATCGATTTCCACGTCCATTGCTTTGGACAACTTATCGATAGCCTTAGACATAAACTCTTTGTTCTTCACAAGGATGTTTAAATCCTCACCCCAAAACTCCGACTTGTCTACAATCACTCTTATGTCCTTAGTCGTCATCCCTTTTCTATAGAACGGATAACGAGCATATAGATACTCACGAACCAACGATAGTTTTATAAGGTCCGTCTGGCCAGTCATCATTGACTCCTTAGATCTGATCTGCAAAATCGTCTCCTCAAGTTTGGCCAATTTGTTGAACAGGTTCTTGTTCGAGCCGGTCATATTCTCATAATCCTTCCTCAGGTTCTTGAGTCCCTTGGACTTCGAACTAACGTTGTTAATGAATTCATCGTACTTACTAATCTCCTTAGAGGTACCCACCATTTCCGCAAATACTCCCTCAGTCAACTTGTTTACTCTACCCATGATATATAATTTAAAATTTAGTTACAAATAGTTTGTAGTCGACGGTCCCAATCTCACTGAACTTGAAACCATCAATATTAGTCTGCTTTATGTTAATCCAAAATGGACTAACCTTTGGATTATACCTGATTCTTGTCTCACTGTGATCTATGTCATACGCATTGAATGAGTCTTCCTTAACGTCAATGGAGTCACAGAGGATCCAGGCACACACTGTCTTGTGAGAGCCAGTCATAATCCGTTCCGCAGTCTTCCTGTGGTTCTTCAGGGTACACGTATGCATAACCAACTGTGTAGTAGTTGGGTCACAGTATACAATATTACCATCAGGGTATTGGACCTTCCACTTCATGTAGTTGGGTCCCCTGCTTAAATTAAAACGCACTTTTATACTTTTCATACTGCAAAGTTAAAACAAGGATACCATTTTACCAAATGATATCCCTGTTATTTTATTATATTAAAAACCTGATGTTACACAAATTCTTGTGGCAGATGTACCATCCCACCTCACTTCCATTCCATTCTCACGTAATACATTGCAAATCAGGTTACCATCACCTGACCAAGCGAGATATAAATCTCCACCCTCTTTCATAGATTGATAATCTTGATTGTGGTAGAATACAGCTTTATCTCCTTTATCCTCGGGAACTTCTGCCCATCCACAGCTTTGGCAACAAGTGAAGTTCTGTCTTGCGAAGTAACCATGCATTCTTAATTCTTTAAATGCCTTAGTTAGATTAGATTGTGACATGTGTTTTGATTTAAAGTGATTGAATTAGTTTCTTTCTTTTATCGATGTACTGAGCCAGTCTTTTTGTAAAGCTTTCCGCTGCTGTCTTACTCTTGAAGTAAAACCACGACTGACAATATTCCGAATCGTCTTCACAACTTTCGGTTAAGACCTTATTCTCTTTGAGTCGGTCAACGACATCATAGTTAGATTCACAATTGTCGAAACTTTCAAGAGAACGAAGGTCTGCGGACACGGTCCACTTCTTTACGATGTCACATTTGTAGGGTTTGAGTTTGTCTACAGTAAACATAATAGTAGATTTTATTTTGTTACAAGTTGTTTACCAAATAATTTTTCCTTGAATGCTTGACGTTCTTCGTGCCAATCACTAAAATCTTGTGACTCCCAATTTTCGTAGTAGTCCTGTTTCCACCAAGGGTCATCACATAAAACCTCGATTACTTTAAATGAGATGTCTTCGTAGTCGTTAGCCTCACGATAGAGATTCACCTTTTCATCTTGTACAAATTTTCCTTCATCACCGTAGTCACCAGCAATGACAATTGAATCACCAGCCCAACTACCTACTAATGGATTCTCACTCCTAAGGTCACCACCTCCACGACCATTTCCATCGGCTAACAAAATCGCTAGACCTTGCATGATGGACATTCTGTCGGATGAAAATTCCATCAACTTTGCACCTGAACCAAATGAGTGTGGGTTCATTACTTGTTTCTTTGTGGTGTTAACCACTTTATAATACTGTCCCATAGTGTTTGATGTTCAGTAAACCTGTCCCCGTTTTATGTGTTTTGTCATACAAAGATATAATCATTATATCATTCTACCAAATTTTTTTTAAACTTTTTTTAAAATATTTTTTCAGGGTGATCACTGTGCCGGCGATGGTCAATTATGAATGGCTCGGGCCGGTCATTATCCGTAGCGCAGATCAGCGCAAAGATCATTGAGTATAAAAAAACCCCTTACGGGGTTTGTATTACGAAGCTGTTTGTTTGGACTAACTTCTTTCGGACTTGTTTAAACTTTAATCCGACAATAATGTCTCGTTCATCCCGATACCTCATGTCGTATAAGTCACCATTAATAACTGTCCTTCCCCAAAACTTGTCGGGTACTTGTTTGAAGACAACCGCAACTCTTACATTATTATTTAACATTGAGATACAGTCTTGTAGATTGGAACCACTAAAAGAAAATGTCACATCATAGTTCTTATACTTCTTAACAAGTTCAACTCTTTTTGGTACTTTGGTGTAGTCATAGAATTGAACCATTGGAAATATCTGTAGGATATTTTGTTTCTCACCTTTGTAGTCAATATAAAAAGACTCGGGAGATATGTCAGACGTATTGTTTAAACGTACACTAAAATGATAACCCAACTTCTCAGCTTTCTTTTTTGCTAAGTAGATTTCATCGATTAGCCAATGCATAAAGAATTGACGATGTTCAAAGAACAGTTTCGTCTTTTTTATACGTGACTTGTTAATCGTGTTTTCTTTAACATCCATTTTGTTACGTCCCGATTCATTTAGACAAAGTTTTGTACATTCCTTGGTCCTCATTGGGCAAACTTCGTAGCCACTCATTTTTGCGGGTGCCAGGTACAGTGTGTATACAAGTTCATCATACTTGTATGCCTTTTCATGTTTGGTCGAGTTGTTAACCATACCTAAATAAGATAACCCCGTATCTCGTTTAGCTTGTGCGATTGATTTGTATTCCATATGTTTTTGTGTTTGATACAAAGATATAACAGTTATATCATTCCACCAAATTTTTTTTAATTTTTTTTGGGGCCGGTCATTATCGGAGCTCTGATCTGCGCATGATCTGCCTGGTGTTTGCGCATAGTTGCACTAGTTTGCACATGTCTTATAGCCCTCGAATTTGAATGGCCTGTAATACAATGAGCCGGTCATAATTCGTCAGGGGCCTGGACAGAAAATCTGTGGACATAAAAAAACCCCAACATTTCTGTCGGGGTTCGGGGGGAAACACAAAACACACATTAACTCTCTAACACTAATAATTCTCTATATTCTTCTTCCGTTAGGTGTCGTGTAGAACCAATTACTGATTGGTCATTCTTCTTAATAAGAATACAATCACCCTGACGGATTAACTTTTCAATTCCACCCTTTTCAATGTTGGTCTGAATAGTCCAAGCGATAGCTTGTATAGGTGTAATCATTTTACCATAGTCCTCACTACTGGTTGTCCAACCACGATAGTTTGAAGTTGATTGATAAACATTTGTAGCGTTTATCCATATTAGATACTCTCTATCGGTTGAAGTGTCCTTACATTGAACATAGTGAAAGTTCAAATTCTCTCTATCTGTTAGACCAAGTGATTTACCACTTACTTCAAACAACTTATAGGTGTCCTCAAAGTTTATGGTTTCCAACTGACCATCTGATTTCACAAATGTAGTTCTCTTTTTGATTGTCTCTGAGCCAATCATTTTTGGTTGGATTTCCTTCACCAAATTTTCAAGTCCAAGACAACCAATCGCTACCCTTCGGTATTCAATGTTTTCAACTGATGCGATTTCTTTGAAAGTAATAGGTTCAATGTCGTCCCATATTTCTGGTTGGTCAAACCATTTAGGACATTCTCTATACTTCGCTTTCAATAACTTACAACCAATGTTGTAGTTAAACTCTAAATTACTGATAATGATTTTCATTTCTTTTAGTTTTTAGGATTAGTCATAACTTTCTTCTGTGTAATAAAATCTTGAACTGACATTTACAAGAAGTTTACCATCTTCAAATTCAATATCGGATTCAAAACTTCTTCCTTCATCTTGTTCCTCACCCTTTCCATCAATTTCAGTTTCTTCCGCCTCATCTCTAACTCTTTCCAACAAAGTGTTAAGGGTTACTTCTTCTTCTTCCGTAATGATACAATCATCTTTGTAGTTAATGTTCATATCTCTATCCCATGGACTATTATTGAAATTTGAAAGTTTATTCAACACTTCCTTTTCCTTCTCACTCACTTCAAAATAAAGTTCACTTGTGAAACTTTCTTCCCACTCACCCTTCGCTTGTTTGTCATACACGAAAATTCCACCATCTTCATCTTCTTCATCTTCTTCCAAAGTAATTTCCACTTGACCAAACTCACCCATATAGTGTCCGTCTGATACTTCGTAGAAGTCTACTTCTTTATAGACAATATCTTCAAAGTAGTCAGTTAGTTCATCACAAATTACTTCTTCACCACTTTTGTCATACAGAGTAAAGTCGGTTTCGTTCATACTATCACCACCACAACTAAACTCCATAACACATCTTTCTATGTTATTTTCTTTCCAAAGTTTTATTTCAGTTTTCATGAATTTTTTGATTTAGATTTTTTACAATTAGTTTTCCTTCTTCCGTGTCAAGTTCTTTAACTCCGTTACACATCCAGGGTTGAACTTGTAGGTGTTGTAAGTAGTCTTGTGGTGTCGGAACGAACTTCATACGAAAGTCCTCAGCGATATGTAACATCGCAACATCAACTACATCAACACTCTTACCATCACTATTAGTAATGTTATACCCAAAGATTTTTGGAACGATAGTATAAGCGAACCAAGTGTTGTGGGTAAGTAGTCTTGAACTATTATTATTCATAGTCGCTTTAGGACTATCAATTAGTTCGTGAATTGGTAAGTAGTCCTCTACTTTTCCACCCCATCTTTTGACAGATGATTTTGAATGTATTAAAGGGTTCGCCATATTAGTCCCAGATTCGGGTAATTTTTTCGTTAAACGGATTAAATTCAACTTGTTTACCCATCACCCATTGACCACTTTCAACTTTGAGTGTTTCGTGTTCACCAAAGTTTCCGTTGGGGTGTTCGTGTTTCAACAAACTTTCTTCCATCACATTTACTTCTGTGAAGTCTGGTTCTTGACCAACCATAAATTTACCATAGAGTGTGTGTTGGTGAACTCCCTCACCTAACAACAAAGTGTGTTTTGTTTTCTTTTCCATTTTTTTATGTTTTGTTTAGACAAAGGTATAATATAAAATCCATTCCACCAAATTTTATTTAATTATTTTCTATTTTTTTTCACCCCGATCCAGCCCGGATCCGTCACGATAATGAATGGCTCGAGCCGGTCATAATCCGACCACTGATCAGCGCATGATCATTCTAAAATGTGCGCAGTAAAATGTCTTAAATGTGCGCAATAAAAAACCCCACGATTTCTCGTGGGGCAATTAGAAACAAAACTTACTAACCCATAAACAAACTTACATATATAACAAGAGAACTACTTTTTTGTTATAACGTCAAACAAGTTTTTATAGTTGCCGTCAATCAACTCTTGTTGTGATTTTAGGACATCTTCTAATGATTTCATTTTACCAGACAAATCCCAATGGTTTTTATCGGTAGAAGTCCACCTCTCCCAATACTTCCTGTTATCACTCAATTTAATCTTAACAAACATCTTTCTTGACTTGTCAATTAGATTGATACTATCTGCTTCCATATTTACTATGTTTTGATTTGTGGGTGCAAAGGTAATACGAAATATCATTACAAACAACAAAAATGTTTTTTATGTGTAGTTTTTTTGTAAAAAAGTTAAACAAACTTGGGCCAGTCATAATGAGCATCTTGGATTCCTGAACCACATCTTCTTGTAATACAATAAAAAAGGGGTACCCAAATGGGTAACCCCTTCCATTCTATGTACTAACCAGAACCTAGAACCTCAAATTAACTTTATCACTTCTACGATAGTTGTAGATGTCCTCAATCATTTCCACATATTGTTCCACCGTTCCACAAGCTACCAACATGTTTGGTCTTAACTTCACTTTGTGTAAGAACTCCTCAAATAAAAACTCGGGTTTATTCGAGATGATTTTGATGAAAGCTCTAACGAAGATTGACTTATTGTAATACTTCTCAAAGTAAGGTTTGATTTCCAAGATGTAGTTCGCCCACTCTCTACCTCTTTTCTCACTTTTAATTGTGTAGTTACCACTTTCAAATGTATCACGTTTGATTGACGACATACTATTGTTTAAGAACATCGCAACTTCCGTGTACTTGAACATTGGATAATCTTTCACAAACTTATCGAATGTGATGTAGTTTTGATTTCCACGAACAACAAACTTATGTAAATGGTCAAATGGTGACCAGTTTCTTTGGTTTGTGTTCATCAACGTCATCTCATCTACACCCGCACCCTTTGTTACTTTGTAACGAATTGGGGCTCCAACCGCCATAGCGGCTTTAACTCTGTGTTGTCCGTCAATAACATCACCACTACCATTAATAGTAACTACTGATGTGGACAACCAACCGATTTCTTTCATACTTGATGAAAGTTTCTTAACGTGATTTGTGTTTACAACACGATTGTCATCACGAAACTTGAAGATTGAATAATCTTTTGTTTCACGGATTTCTCCTACTAATTTACCTGTTTGAATCTTGTTCATAACAAATTTTGTTCAGTAAACCTGTCCCCGTTCTGGTTAATAATTGAATAATTTTTGTTTCCGATACAAAGGTATAATAAGTTTACCTTTCCACCAAATTTTTTTATATATTTTTTTAATTTTTTTTAAAACCCCTTATTTCATTACGATTTAAAGGATTTTAGTACAAAACAACTTTAAAGTTGTTTGGAGTACAAAGATATAAAACTATTTCAATTCCAACCAAATTTATTTTATTTTTTTAACAAAACTTTTTTTCACCCTGATCTGATCATCGACTGAAATTTGAATGGCCCGAGCCGGTCATAATCCACCATCTCAGAACAGCGTCGGAAAATCTTGGGCAAAAAGAAAGGGGATGATTTCTCATCCCCCTCTTAAACAAACACTAAACACTTAATGAACACTACTAAAATATAAATAATGTTTTTTACATAGTCAAGTGGATTAACTCATTTTCCATTTCCTCGACATCAAAAATTACTTCACCATTATCATCAGTGGTGAAGTAAACACCTATGTTAATAATTAAATCTGATAGAAGGTCAGGTCTAAATTCTTTAACATCAGATAGTTTGGCTCGTAACACTTCACTATATGAACTCATACCCCACATATCAGTTCTAAAATCTCCATCACTAAAGGTCTGTATTACAACCCCAATCTCGGGCCGGTCAGAATCCTCATCCTCGTTCTTCTTGAGTAACACATCTCCTAATTGGTATGTATTACTAGGTTCGTTCTCATAGTCGAACAAACGATATTTGTTGTGGTCTTTAACTCTTAACATGATTTTATGGTTTTAATTTGATAAACACGATACGAAACAATAGTCAAACAATTCGTCCAAAGGTATTCTACCATACTCGGTTGAACTATAATAACCTTGTTGTCTATATCGTTCCTTCCACTTCTCAAAACTTTCCCACATTTTTTTACTACTTGAATAGTGTTCAACTCCGAACTCAATGGTAAAACCATCGGGTGATAAGATTCTGTATTTTCTTTTAATTTTCATATCAAATTGTTTTTACAAATATAATAAATTTTTCTTTATACTAAGATAAATGATTTTTATTTTTATAATTTTTAACATCTAACAAATGTTCCACCATTATTTTATCGTCTTTACTCAAACAACTATACCATTGTTCGGAACAATTTTCTAAATGAATTCCACTATTAATATCCATGTGACCATTTTCGTACATGGCATAAGTGATTAGGGTTTGGTCATCAATAGCCGTAACTACCGATTGTAAAACGATTATCATAGGTCATTCTTTTATTAGTGATTGTGAATACTCCACTTTAATAATTGTGTCCATATGTTGTGAACCACTATAACGATTTTGTTTGTGTGTTTCTACAACGGAGTGTCCACCGATTGGTTTCCACCCTTCTTCCATTAATTCCTTAACCTTTGAAGTAAGTCCTTCGGGATAAGTTGATGATACGATTTTGTAGTCCATATGTCTTTATGTTTTGTTTACACAAAGATATAATTTTATTTTCATTCCAACAAAATTTATTTTGTTAAAGTTTTCACAACAGATCAGCGTCGGAAAAATATGAATGGCCCGTAATACATTGGGCCGTTCATAATTAACCAATTTGCGCATGCGTTGTGGCAAAATTAGAGTGCATAAAAAACCCCCACATTTCTGTGAGGGTTCGGATTGGGGGATATCCGTATTACACGAGTTCTACCATTTCATTAAAGATTCCTTGTTCTCTTTTACCATATCGACCAAACATCTTTGCCTCTGTGTTATCATCTTTGGTAAGTGAGTGAGTAGTGTACTTCGTCACACCACTAAACAAACCCCAAAGGTTGTCACCCTTTTGATTCAATTCACCATTTAAATCAATATAGAAACGGCTAAGTCTATTTCTTGTCACGGTATGTAGAGCTTTTTCATCATTCAAGTCCACATCTTTGTCAATGTTGAATAACTTCTTAATCACATTGTCTTTAAACAAGTCATCATATCTTGTTTCACTAAGTTGAACGATGTTATCGAACACTTTCTTTTCTTCCTGTAATACACCCTCTAAACTTCTACACACTTCATCCACTTTAATAATCATGTTTTTCGTGTGTCTGATTTTAGTATCCATTTCACGAAAGGCTGCAAAGAAACTATTTTGGCAACTGATTGTAATGTTACTAGGTCCGAAAGCCAAACTCGTTGAACCATCGAATGAGTTGATGCCAGTCAAATATCCCTCGACTCTGTCGTTATTAAGTTTGAGGTCGTTTGACTTCAATTGAATGTACACACGTGCACCCTCTTTGAAAAAACCACCTTTCTTTAATTCCAAACCAGTTTGTTGGGAAACTCTATCAAGTAGTTCAATCAACTGATAGTTTTGATAAGGATGATACCCATCACTTCTAACTGACAAAGGAGTGTTAGTGTCATCACGTACTATTGCACTATAACCACCAAGAATGATTCCACTTTCAGTTGTAATACTTTCACTACGAACTGACCAATTCAAGTTTGACTTGTCAAGGATTTCTGTAATACGGTTGTTCTGTTCCATTTGAATTTTGTTTTGTTTGTACAAAAGTAAATTAATTTTGAGTATCAGCCAAATTTTTGTCCAACTATTTTTAAATTATTTTTTATGATCCAGATCCTGATCACATGTAAATTTTGAATGGCTCGAGCCGGTCATAATCCACCTGGATCGGACCAGGAAAAATCTTATACAAAAAAAATCCCCTCACTTTCGTAAGGGGACTTGATTCGGTTTTAGACTTCTTCGTACTCAAAGACAATCGGTTTGATACCTCTTATCTCGTACTCATCAAAGTTCCCCCAATCGGGTTCGTTGTAGGTACGGAAACTAATGTCCATTGTTCCGTCTTCGTTCCAATCAACACTACCTTCGGTACGATGTTCGGATAACCAAAACTTATCAACTTCATCTTCCAACTTCTTGATAAAGTCGGTTACTTCATCAAAATTAATGGTGTCCTCAATTTCAACTCCGTCAACGTAATAAGTGAAATCTTCACAATCCCCGTTGTAGTCTACTGAAAATACTAATTCTTTTTTCATATCATTATTTGTTTAGGTGAATGAATACACAAATATAATACTATCAGAAATATAATCCTATTTTTTTTCCAACTATTTTTAAATTATTTTTTCACCCTGATTTCACCACGGTACAGGTAGGAATTTGAATGGCTCCGAGCCGGTCATAATCCGACAGGTGGATCCAGGCGAAAATTCTTGGACATAAAAAAACCCGACAACAAAGTCATCGGGGTTTTTAATTAATCACTCTAACCCAATATATCTATTCACTATAAAGTAGAAAGTTCCGTAGGTTTTCTACAAAGTTCACGGTCAAACAAAGATTATCTCTTGTGTTTCCCCATTGTTCCCATTCACCATCTCTGTCAATAGTGAAGTGAGTTTTACTACCATCTTGAAGTTTTAACCATCCAGTTACTTCCATTCCTTTCTTACCCCAAAACAATCTCTTTGTCTTGATAGGGTCAAATGTTGTTGTTGTCATGTTTTAAATGTTTTTGTTTCGTTGTATAAAAATAATACTTTTTTAATTCACACCAAATTTTTTTGAAACTTTTTTTTATTTTTTTTCACCATCCTCTGAGTCGTGAAATAATGTATGGCTTCGAGCCGGACATAATGTGACATGATCAGCGCGACAAGAATTCTTGGACAAAAAAAAGGTAGAACAAAGTCCTACCCTTTTATAAATTAAAATGAAAGATTTAATTCATTGACATTTCGTATAATGGATTTTTTTGTTCTTGTTCCATAACACTTTTAATCATTGACAACTTCACACTCATTTCGATTCGGTCTCTATCTCTAACCAAATCAAGATTTTGTAGTGGATGTTCTTCCCCTCGTATCATCATAAGAATGTTCAAACGATTTACCGATAGTTCAATAAGTTCAACATACTCATTTTCGTGTTGATTGTCCATAACCCAACCAAACATTAACATTGAAATTGTCATTTCCAATTTCTTTACATCATTAGTCTCACTAATGTTTTCAATTAAAATTTCTTTCTGTGACATAGTATTTGTGTTTTGTTTAGACAAATATATAATACTTTTTTCATTCCACCAAAATTTATTTTAATTTTTTTAAAATTATTTTTTCACCTGTGATCATAATCCACAATAATGTACGGCTCCGTAATACAGGCCATTCATAATTCACATGTGTCGGAGCTTGGACGGCATCTTCAGAAATAAAAAAAGGGTACCATTTCTGATACCCCTCCTAACCAAAAACCCAAACACTAAACAAATTCTTTTTCCATTAGATAGTTCATTACTCCTTCACCTTCACGTCTACATTCTTCTTCACCATAAAAACCCCAACAACTCTCAACCTCGTGTTCGTGTTCGTGTCCCAAACTACACGTCGTCACTTCATATACTTTGTAACCCCAAACGTCACCCGTAAGGTATTGGTCGTAAGTTTCAACTTCACCTTTCAATATATCTTCAACTCGTATATCCTTAATATATTCCTTCTTTACTTTATCTTTTGAAACAAAGATAAAACCAATTTGTCCACTATCCCAATTACAACTGAACGGACTTGTACTAATTGTAATTCCGCTGTGGTCGTAAAGATACAAAGGTAAGATAGTGTGAACGTCTTCGTTCTTGATAATATCTTCTTCCATTTCTTCCCAACCATCATAGTTACCAGAACAATATCTGTGGTCGTCCCCTAAGTCGTAACGTCTGTGGAAACATACCATTGTCCCTAAATTGTCCCAACTTCTTGGATTGTCAGAATGTGTGTCTTGTTCGATTTTGAGTCTGTAATTTTTCATTTCATTTATGTGTTTTGTTTGTACAAATATAAAACTATTTCTTGTATATCCAAAATAAATTTTTGTTTTAACAAAACTTTCACACCGATCCAGCCCGGTCCTGAACCAATAATGTATGGCCCTTGTAATACGTTCTTGGTAGGTGTAATACAAGCCATTCATTTTTCCAAGCAGGTGATCCTGCTTTTTTTTGAGCCGGTCATAATGGATCCTGTTGCTGTGCAGGTACGGCACACAGAAAACAAAAAACCCCCAACATTTCTGTCGAGGGTTCAAACATGAAAGAAACTAACACACCACTACATATCGTAACAGAACGTACCAGCAAACCATAATAGAAATATACCTACTGACATTACTAATACGGCTCCTAAGATACCATCCCAAAATTCTCTTTTATCATCACGATAAACTTCTTTAAATAATTGAATCATCTCTTTCATTTTAGTAAGTGTTTTCGTTATAAAATTCCGCTCTATTTCCGTAGGGTACTCTTTCTCTTGGTTGATAGTTAGTACTTCTACTTTTGTATTGTTGAAAAGATGTTTCCATTCTTTCTTCCAATGAGGGGGTTTCCCAATCTGTAGGTTGAAACTTTCCGTATTCAACTTCTTGAGCCAGTCTTAATACAGTCTGTAAATCCTCCTCAACATTTAGGTAACTTTCGTTTCCTCTAAAACATATCTTGGTAGAATACTTTCTTTGTGTCTTATCAAACACTTGATAAACACTTTCGATATTGTCAAGATTAACGAGAGTGACTCTGTCACTCCCGTAGTAAGTTAGTTTAATTAACATTTTTATTTAGTTATTTTATTGAATAAAATTCTAACAAATCTTTCAAAAGGTGATTCGTCTAAAACCTTCGCAACTCCGATTGGTTGGATACCACAACTTGGGTTTCCTTGATAAAATTTTGTTGGTTCAATATAACCACTACTTACATTGAACTTCTTTACCCATTCGTTGTAACTCATTCTGTGAGGGTACTTACTTGGTTTTACATTTAACTTTTCCATTTCATTTATGTTTTTGTTTCTACAAATTTATAATAAGTTTTTCATTCCACCAAAATATATTTCAACTTTTTTTGAGATATTTTTTTTCACCGTGGAAGACGAATCCAAAATTTGAGTGGCTCGAAGCCGTTCATTATCCACCTGAACCTCGACGGTAAAATCTGTGGACATAAAAAAACCCCGAACAATGTCCGAGGTCTTTACCTAACCATCAACCTATTTTACCATTCAATTTCTACTTCCTCTTCTTCTGTGTGGTCAATCAGTACTCGTATTAGATTGTCGTAGTCACCACTCATACATTTCGTGAGGACTTCATTAATCTCATCTTTACTCCAACCTTGTCTTCGACCATTCTTTTGAAAGTGTCCCATTAGGGAGAACGAGTTTCCGTCAAGTCCAACGAGGTTCATCTTGACTTTCTTACCGAGGGTGTTTGTTGTAACCATTGTGTGTGTTTTGTTTATGTAAATTTAAAACAATTATTTCATTATACCAAATTTTTTTTTCTTGAGTCGAAAAAAAATTCGTGTTGGTAAATAAAGTACGGCTTCTGTAATACAACCCCATTAACATGTAATACGGGCCCGTCATTTTTCGACACAATCGGAACACCGGGAACTTCGGGAACATCTTTGGGTACGAGTGGAACATCGGGAACAACGGGGACATGTGTTGGTGAAATATGTGTGGCCTGTATAATATGAGCCATTCATATTCGGGGATGGGATCAGCTCGACGGTGAAGATTCTGTAAAAACAAAAACCCCCCGACATTACATCGGAGGGTCGTTCACCTAACCATTAATCAAAAACTAAACTCTATATTCGGGTATTCGTTCGATTTGTTCATCTAAGGTGTCAAACAACATATCGAAGTAAACCCCTTCCATTTCGAACTTAACATTCCCGTGTGTAGATACCAACCTAATTGTATAGGTGTCGTCCCAACCAAGAGTGATACAGACATATCCTTTGTGGTGGTTTCCATTTACTTTGAACACAAGAATTTTGTAATTCAAGTTTCTAAAATTACTCGGTCCCCAACTCATTAGTCTCGGGCCGTACATTTTTAGTAGGTCAAGGGTTTCCTTCGGGTTGAACTCCCTTTGACCAAACTCAAAACATTTTCTCATTAATTCGTCTGTCATTTTACGATTTTTTTAAGGTTTTGAAACACCAAACCACCAACCCCGTAAACAAGTACTGAATAGAAGGTTAGAACACTTACCCCCCAAACTATCATCATAGTTTGTTCGTGTAGGGGTGAATTTGTGAGGACATAGATAAATTCTTTCATAGTATTTGTGTTTTGTTTATACAAATATAATCTTTTTTCTTTTATAACGCCAAATTTATTTTCACCTTTTAACAAATTTTTTTGAAGTTTTTTTTGGTGGACACCTGAGTCGTCGGAAATAATGAAGGGCCCAGAGCCGATCATTATTCAAAAAAAATTACAACCTTGTAAATTTCTTGGACAAAAAAAATCCCCTCACTTTCGTGAAGGGACTTCGTTTACATTTTCGGTAGGTCTACTCCTATGACATATTCGGTTATCTTTGTCAGTAAGGGTATTACTCGTTCCCCTATGATTTCTTGGAATTCTTCTGTGTCCCCAATTTCTTCACCCGTTTGGTCGTGGTACATATCGGTTATCATTTCGACAAACTCGTTTGTACTCATTTCTTCCATTAGGTTTTCTAACTTCTCGTTGATTACCTCATTAACGATTTCTAACATTTTTTCCTTGTTCATAACATTATTTGTTTTGTTTACACAAATATAAATGTAATACCATTATAAACAAAATTATTTTGTTAAAACTTTGTTACGAAATTTTCATCATCTCCGTCCCGTGGAAATAATGAAGGGCCCATGTAATACCACTTACCCCCTATATGTAATACGGGCCGTTCATTATCTGGATGGAACCACTGTAAAAATTTTGGTCTTTACATTTTATGTCTTGTCTTTGTATTATCAATGGGGCCATTCATTATCCCGACGGGGACGAAGATGGTCGTGTATGACAAAAAAAATCCCCTCACTTTCGTGAAGGGACTTTTGGTTTTCAAAGGAGAAGGGTTTTACCCCTCTACTACATTATACCTTGTTCCGAATAAACTAATCTTTTTGATGTTGTCTATGGTCAAGGATTGTGGTTTTACCTTGTTGTCTTGGGGTTGTCTTGAACTCTCGGACTTCTTAACCTCAAAGGACTGAAACAACTCTCGGTCAATGTTTCTACCCTCGAACTCGTATTCCGTTCCGTGATACGAATTTTTGTAGGTAAAGTATTGTAGGTAGTGTCGGTTGTGGTTCTCGTTGAACTGAACACACTTGGAAACTTTTTCCCCTACTGAACACTCCTTACTCTCGAACTCAATTTCCAAACCTTGTTTGTCAATTTGAACATTTACCATATCCTCGTAACTTCCACCAATAAAGAAATTTCCTTTGGTAGTTTTGAATACCCTCTCGTAATAAGGGTTATCCGTTTTGTTCATCTTTACCTTTACCTTATACATAATGTTGGTAAAGGTCGGTTTATCAACTTCCATAAGGATAGTTAATAATTCATCTTTGGTGATGTTTACTTCATTTGTGTTTACTGAATTTTTCATATCATTATTTGTTTAGGTGAATGAATACACAAATATAAATGTTTTATTTGAATATACAATATCCTAACAAAAAAAAATTGTTAAAATTTTCTTAATGATTTTTGAAGAATTTTTCACCACTGATCCGGTCAGATAATGAACGGCCCATAACAATCATGTTAGTCCAGGCCAGTCAAATTAGAAACCGGATCAGGACGAAAAAAACATTATATTTTTTTCACTTACCCCTTGTATAATAGAAATTCCTTTTTATATTTGGGTGTAGTTACAACGGAGTAACTACCTAACCCTTAACCATTATGTTCTTTTCATCCCCAACACACCTACTTTCTACCAATGTCCAATTCTTCTTCAATTCAGATGAGGACTACTCTTTAATCAGAGTATCCAATGAGGACTACAAAGATGTCCTTATTTTCATTATGAATATGAAATGGTTACCCGACTTTGATTCCAATGGTTTGGTTACCATTAAGGATAGAGTATTAACCATAGAAGGAGAATACAACACACACGGAAACGGATACCAAAGGTTCACTAAAAAGTATATAGTCGGAAGTTTTGGAGATTGTTTAATGTCCGAAATTGAAGGAGGGGTTTAACCCCTCTTTTTTTTTGACCACCACCCTCCGACACAGATAACATAATGAACGGCCCACCCCCTATATGGGTGTACCC
>JACCDP010221306.1_pt1 | contig 22565 bp, 11 predicted proteins | sample 7445841 | NCBI WGS metagenome assembly JACCDP01 (sample SAMN15323441, study PRJNA562643) | freshwater metagenome | isolation source: river surface water | place: USA:Blue River Watershed | collected 2017-08-17
GTGGACCGAACGCACCGGAGAAATGGGTCGAAATCTTCTCTCCAGACCTCGACTGCACCGTCCGCAACCTCAAGGTCGCCGGCGTCCGCGCCGAAGGCTCCCCGGCCGACCTGCCCTTCGATCAAGCCGTCAAAGTCATCGTGCAGAAGCCCAACGCCGATTACCCTAAGACCACGCCCAAGGGCGGCTCAGGCAAAGGCATCCTGATCCGCTAAGAAATGAACCAAGAACGACGAACAAAGCACATGCGTTTTCATCAAGCCTTCCTCTCCGCCCTACTGCTCGCCGCCGCTGCCCTGCCCGCCGCTGTCTCTTTCGAGTCGGAAGTGAAACCGATCTTCGAAAAGCACTGCATCGAGTGCCATGGGCCGAAGAAACAGAAGAGCGAGTTCCGGCTCGATGATCGCGAGGTTGCTCTGCACGGCGGGGACAACCACGCCCCGAACATCCTGCCGGGCAAGGCCGCCGAGAGCCCGCTCATTAGGTTCGTGACGACCACCGACCGCGACACGCGCATGCCGCCCAAGGGCGAACGCCTGACCGCGGCCGAAGTCGATACGCTGAAGCGCTGGATTGCCGAAGGCGCCGTCTGGCCGGTGTCAGCCTCCCTGAAGAAGTCCGACCCCCTCGACTGGTGGTCATTGAAGCCCCTTGCCAAGCCAGCACTGCCCTCCGGCGACGCCCCCCACCCCGTCGACCGTTTCATCCTGGCCAAGCTCCAAGAGAAAGGCCTGCGGCCCTCCGCCACCGCCGACGCCCGCACGATCCTCCGCCGACTCACCTTCGACCTGACCGGACTCCCTCCTTCGGTCGAGGAGCTCGCCGCCTTCGAGCAAGCTGCCGCGCAAGACCTGCCCGAGGCCATCGGCCGGGCCGCCGACGGCCTGTTGGCCTCGCCCCGCTACGGCGAGCGCTGGGGGCGCCACTGGCTCGACGTGGTCCACTACGGCGACACCCACGGCTACGACAAGGACAAGCTCCGCCCCAACGCCTGGCCCTACCGCGACTACGTGATCCGCTCCTTCAACGAGGACAAGCCCTACGCGAGGTTCGTCGAAGAACAGCTCGCCGGGGACACGCTCTACCCGCACACCCTGGACGGACATGTCGCCCAAGGGTTCATCTCCGCCGGCCCCTGGGACTTCATCGGCCACGCCGAACAGACCGAGGGCAAGCGTGACGGCAAGATCGCCCGGTCCTTCGACCGCGACGACATGGTCTCGAACACGACCGGGACCTTCCTCGCGACGACCGCCCAGTGCGCCCGTTGCCACAACCATAAGTTCGATCCAATCAGGCAGGAGGACTATTACCGCCTGCAGGCCGTCTTCGCCGCCCTCGATCGGGCCGACAAGACCTTCTACACCGACTCCGAGGCGGCCAGACGACACGCCCCGCTGGTGGCGGAACGCAGCCGTCTCGATGAGGAGATCAGGGGGATCAACGAGAAGATGGCCAAATCCGACACCCGTCGGATCTCCCTCATCGGCAAGCTCATCGATGAGCTGAAACAGGGCACGGGTGCGGTCGAGCGTCCTGAATACGGCTACCACAGCTCGGTCTCGAAGGAGCAGACCGCCACGAAGTGGGCGCAGGTCGACCTCGGCGTCGCCCGAGAGCTCACCGAAGTCGTCCTCACGGGCTGTCACGATACCTTTAACAACATCGGCGCAGGCTTCGGCTTCCCGGCCCGCTATAAGGTCGAGCTGTCCGATGACGCCAAATTCGCCCAAGGAGTCATCACGGTCGCCGACCTCACCCAGGCCGACGTGCCGAACCCCGGCGTGAAGCCGCAGCGGTTCCCCCTGAAGGGATTGAAGGGCCGCTACCTGCGCGTGACGGCAACGAAGCTGGCCCCGCGCAAGAACGACTACATCTTCGCGCTGGCAGAGCTGCAGGCGATCGACCCCAAGGGCCGGAACGTCGCCTTGGGCGCCGAGGTGACTTCGCTCGACAGCGTCCAATCCGGCTCACGCTGGGCACGGCTGAACCTCACCGACGGCTACTTCTACGGCCCCAAGAGCGAACGAGACGACGCCCGCATCGCCCTCCTCGAACGCGAGCGGGCCGAGCTCCGCAAAGGATCTACCCGCGTCGATCCGGCCGACAGCGCCCGCCTCGCCGAACTCACCGCCGCTCGCGCCAAGGTTTCCAAGGAACTCGCCGCTCTCCCGGCTCCGCAGGTGGCCTACGTGGGCACGATCTACACCGGAAAGGCCCCCTTCGAAGGCACGGGCGCCAACGGAGGCAAGCCTCGTCCGATCTACATACTGAAGCGCGGCGACGTGAGCCAGCCCGACAAGGAAGTCGGCCCAGGGACCCTCCCCTTCGCCAAGGAGCTGAGCTCTCAGTTTACACTCCCCGCTGACGCCCCAGAAGGCGCCCGGCGCGTGGCGCTGGCCCGCTGGATCACCGACGACCGTAACCCGCTTACCTGGCGCGTCATCGTCAACCGGGTCTGGCATTACCACTTCGGCCGCGGGCTGAGCGACACGCCCAGCGACTTCGGCCGCATGGGCAGCCAACCCACGCACCCCGAGCTGCTCGACTGGCTGGCCGTCGATTTCCGCGACGGCGGGCAGTCGTTGAAGAAGCTGCATCGCCTCATCGTCACGAGCGCGACCTATCGTCAGTCTTCGCTCGGCAACCCGGCCAACGAGAAGATCGACACGAGCAACGCCTTCCTCTGGCGCATGAACCGCCGCAAGCTCGAGGCCGAAGCGGTTAATGACTCGGTGCTCGCGGTCGCCGGCAAGCTCGATCTCACGATGGGCGGCCCGGGCTTCCAGGACTTCGTCATCGATAAGCCGCAGCACTCGCCGCACTACGAATACGACCAGCATGACGTCAAGGACCCGAAGTCCCACCGCCGCTCGGTCTACCGCTTCATCGTCCGCTCCCAGCCCCAGCCCTTCCTCACCGTGCTGGATTGCGCCGATCCCTCGATGTCGGTCGCCAATCGTAATGAGACCGTCAACGCGCTGCAGGCGCTCGCGATGCGTAATAACCGCCTGACGGTCGCGATGGCCAAGCACTTTGCGGCCCGCGTGGCCAAGGAAGCCTCCGCCCCGCCCGCCCAGATCGACCTAGCCTTCCGCCTCGCGCTGGGCCGTCCGCCGTCCACGAGCGAAGCCGAAGCGATGTCGGGCTATGTCCGCGAGCACGGCCTGACCAACCTCTGCCGACTGATCTTCAACCTGAACGAATTCAACTTCGTCGACTGACCATGAACGACTCTCCTTACCATCGTCAGTCCGGCGTCACCGCGATGAACCGTCGTGACTTCCTGTTCACCTCCGGCGGCGGCCTCGGCGGCATCGCCCTCGCCAGCCTGCTCGGACAGGAATCGCTCCTCGCCGCTACGCCCACCAGCGGCGTCCTCCACGCCCCGGCCAAGGCCAAGCGCGTCGTCCAACTCTTCATGGCCGGCGCCGCCAGCCACGTCGACATGTGGGACTACAAGCCGCTGCTCGAGAAGAAGCACGGAGAGAAGTGGGATCCGGGCGAAGCCGTCGAACTCTTCCAGAGCAGCCCGGGCTCGACCTTCGCGTCTCCCTGGAAATTCAAGCCCTATGGCAAGTCGGGCAAGATGCTCAGCGACATCGTCGCGCCCATCGGTGACGTCGTGGACGATATCGCCTTCGTGCATAATATCGTCGGCCGCTCCGGCGTGCACAGCCAGGCCACCCTCCTGCAGTCCACTGGCTTCCTGATTCCCGGCTACCCGAGCGTCGGCGCCTGGGTGAGCTACGGCCTTGGCTCGCTCAACGACAATCTCCCGACGTTCGTCGTCCTGCCCGACATCCGCGGACTGCCGTCCAACGGCCAGAAGAACTGGGACTCCGCCTTCCTGCCCGGCCAGAACCAGGCCACCCAGGTGCGCGTCAACGCCCCCAAGCCCATCGCCGACCTCTCACCGCCTCCGGCCGACTACATCACGCCCACCGGTGAGACCGCCGGCCTACAACTCCTCGAGAAGCTCAACCGGGCCCATGCCGACTCGCATCCCGGCGACCCGCGCCTCGAGGCACGCATCCGCAGCTACGAGTTAGCCGCCAAGATGCAGCTCGCCGCACCGGACGCCCTCGATCTCTCCCAGGAGTCCGAAAAGACTCAGGCCCGCTATGGTATCGATAACACCACCAAGGTCTGGCCGAAGGAGATCAACGTCGCCGAGGAACAGGATGCCTTCGGCCGCAAGTGCCTGACCGCTCGACGTCTCCTCGAACGCGGCGTGCGCTTCGTGCAGATCTGGTCCGGCAACGACAACGGCTTCCCGCGGCGCAACTGGGATTCCCACGAGGACATCGCCCGCGACCACGCCCCGCTCTCGCTCGGCATGGCAAAAGGTACCGCGGCGCTGATTCAGGATCTCAAGGACCGCGGCATGTTCGAGGACACCCTGATCCTCTGGACCACCGAGTTCGGCCGCATGCCCTGCGCGCAGGGCGGCAAGGGACGCGACCACAACCCCTTCGTCTTCACCAACTGGCTGGCCGGCGGCGGCATCAAGGGCGGCGTCTCCTACGGCCCGAGCGACGAATGGGGGTTCAAGCCCGCCGACCGTAAGCAGTTCACGCAAGGCTACGACATCCACGCCACCGTCCTGCACCTCCTCGGCCTCGATCACGAGAAACTCACCTTCCGGCACAACGGCGCCAACCGCCGACTCACGGACGTGCACGGCCACGTGATCAAGGAGATCCTCGCCTAAAGATGTTCTTAGTTCTTGGTTCATCGTTCTTCGTTCCTAGATCAAAAACACGGGGAAGGAGGTAGGGTTGTAGACCAAGCGCAACCGTGGATGACCGATGAACCTCACCGCCTTTGAGCGAAACCTCGGAACAAAGCCCCAAGAACAACGAACCAAGAACAACGACCCCTGAACATGCGTTTCTTTCTCCCCCTCCTTGCCGCCCTGCTGCTTGCGCCGATCGTTAAGTTGCATGCAGGATCATCCGCGGACGACCGAGTCATAATCGCCAGCGAGGCGGGCGCGAAGCTCGACAGCGACGTCACCAAAGGCGGCGGCACCGACGACACCGCACTCATCCAAAGCATCCTCGACCGCGCGCCGAAGCTCGGCTCACTCAAGCTTTTAGTCGATGGCGCGATCCTCGTGAAGGGGCTAAAGGTCCACTCCAATACGACCATCGAGTGTCTGAACCGAGGGTGCGGTTTCTATCTCGCGGACAACTCCGATCGCCCGCTCATCGCCAATGCGACCCCGCAGCCGGAAGGCCGCGCGGATCGGAATCTCTCGTTCCTCGGCGGCACCTATAATGGCAACGCGGAGCATCAGGAACACACCACAAAGGAACACGGCTGGACGACTGCCTTCGCCTTGCACGGCGTGGAGCAGGTGTTGTTTCGCGATGTCTCGATCACGAACTCGCGCACCTTTGCGGTCTATCTCACGAATTGGCGACGAGTGGCGTTCGAGAACATCTACATCAATCTCGACCATATCCCGAAACAGTCGAATCAGGACGGCATTCACGTGCAGGGACCGGGCGAGTTCCTGAGCATTCGCAATGTTCAGGGTCGCGCTTGGGATGACATGATTGCGTTGAACATTGACGACCTGCTTGGCGATTGGGACAGCGAGGGGAAATTCGGCCGGGATCCCGCCTCCGTCAGGCGCTTCGGCAACGCCGCGGGCATCGGCCCCGTGAGCGACGTGGACATCGACGGCGTACAGGCGGACGACTGCGCCCAGGTCATCCGCATCCTTTCCCGCGCCTCGCGGCTCGACCGTGTTTCCATCCGCAACGTGAAGGGCACATATCGGGACTTCGGCGTCTGGATCACGCCCTACCTGCGCGAGGGCGGGAACATCGGGCGGCTGGAGTTCGAGAACATCGACCTGCGTCCCGCTGGTCAACGAGCCTATGACTATGCACCGGCCTTTCTCTTCTGGCTCGCAGGCAAGATGGAGCAGGTGACGCTCAAGAACATCAGCAGTCACGCGCCCATTGACGATCGTCCGCTCGTGTGGATCCAGCCTGATGCAAAGATTGATCGTCTGCGTATCGATGGCTTGAACGTGTATGATACGCGCAAGGAAATCGGCCACACGCCACTCATTCGCGCCGACGGCCGCATCGCGTTGCTCCAAGTGCGTGATGTTGTTGTGCAGAGACCTCAAGCCACCTCACCCGCCGGTTACTTGATCGGCACCTCCATGGATCGCTCCGCGCTAAAGTCCTTCATGCAGGCGCGAGCTGGCATCGTGACGCCGCCCGGGAAAAGCCGCCGTGGCTGGCCTGAGGGCGTTGGCTACCTGACTTTGAAGCCGCAGATTCAGCGTCTCCAGATCACCGATGTCGTTGCCGATGGCCTGGAGCACATCCTAGATCACCAAGCCGGCACCATCGAAGCCCTCGACCTTCGGAATCTTTCGACTCCTCCCGCCACGAAGACCGTTAATCAGAGCGTCGAGGCCAAGATTACCATAACCCTTGAAAGATAGCCAAAATGAAAACACCGTTCATGCATCGCAGGCACTTCCTCCAGGCCGTCGGCGGCGCGGCGCTGGCCTTCCCCTGGTTCTCCGGCCTGGCGCTCCAAGGCGCCGACGCCTCCAAGGCCCCCCGGCGGCTCGTCTGCGTCGGCCTGGACTTCGGAGTACGCCCGGAGTCGTTCTTCCCGACGGGTCAGGGCACCGAGCTTGAACTCACGCCGCTCCTCAAGCCGCTGGCCCGTTGGCAGCGCAAGATGACGGTGTTCTCCCAGCTGGAACACCCGGGCGTGCAGGGCGGCCACTACGGGGTCCACGCCTTCCTCAGCGGCGTCCGCCGAGAGCAGGCGTCCCAATACGCCGACGGCTGCGTGACGATCGACCAGGTCGCGGAAGAACAACTGGGCGGACTCACGCGCCTCCCTTCCCTCTGCCTCGGCGTCGGCCGGGGCGATGACATCTCCTGGACCCGTTCCGGCATCGCGGTGCCGAAGAGGGAAGACCCGGGCGCGGTGTTCGACCTGCTCTTCAAGCCGCAGCGCAAGACCACCGCGGCCAGCCGACGCGCCGAACTCTCCGAGAGCGACTCGGTCCTCTCCCTGATCGCGGAGGACGCCAAACGGGTCGCGACCCGCCTGGACCGCTGGGATCGCGAGAAGATGGATGAGTTCATGGGGGCGATGCGCGACTTCGAACGCGCCAACGCCATCAACCGGGCCTGGCTCGACAAGCCTCTGCCCGTGACGGCCGGCAAGCGGCCGACGACCGGCGGCGACGGTTGCTTGGACCTGGTCCGGGCGAATTTCGACGTCGCGGCGCTGGCCCTGCAGGCCGACGCCACGCGCATCGTCACGCTCAACATCGGCGGGGCCCTGCCGGTGACGAACATCCCAGGCATCACCCGCGGGTACCACGACCTCTCGCACACCGGCAGAGACCCCGAGAAGCTCCGCCAGCTGCACATCATCGAGTCCGCGCTGATGGCCGAGTTCGACCGCTTCCTCGAGAAGCTTTCGACCATGAAAGACATCGGAGGCACCTCGCTGCTGGATAATACCACGGTGGTCTTCGGCAGCGGCATGGGCAACGCCAGCGCCCACGCCAACACGAACCTCCCTGTCATCCTCGCCGGCGGCGGCTTCAAGCACGGCCGCCACCTTTTCTTCCCGAAGAACGGCCGCCAACAGACCCCGCTCTGCGACCTCTACGTCACCTTGCTCCAGCAGATGGGCGTCGAGCGCGACAAGTTCGGCTCGAACAAGGGCAACCTCAATCAGCTGCTGGTCTGATATGCGAATCCTGCTGGCATCTCTCGCCCTGTCCTCCGGCGTACTCCTGGCGGCCGGACCGGCTTCACCGCCCCAGGCGTTCCTCTCCAAATACTGCCTGGACTGTCATGACGCCGACACCCAGAAGGGCGAACGTCGGTTCGACGACCTATCGGTCGTCGTCGGGACGGACCGCGCCGTCGCGGAACGCTGGCAGGAAGTGCTCCACCAGCTGCAGCTCGGGGAGATGCCCCCACCGAAGAAGAAACAGCCGAGCAACGAAGAACGCCGCGCCCTGCTCGCTTGGATCGAGACGCAGCTCGACGTCGCCCAGACCGCCGCCCAATCCCGGGCGGGCAGCGTGGTCCACCGCCGGCTGAACAAGGCGGAATACCTGCACACGGTCCAGGACCTCTTTGGCTTCACCGGCGAGTTCGACCCTACCATCGGCTTTCCGGGCGACGAGGAGTTGGAAGGCTTCCGCGGTATCGGCTCCGCGCTACGCACTTCCCGGCACCATCTGGAAAAATACCTGAAGGCCGCCGACGCGGTGCTTGATCAGGCTTACGACCTCGCCGACGTGAAGGGCAAGCCCGCCCCCACCCAGTGGAAGGACCGGGCGGAAGACCTCCGCGCCCTCAATATGGCCTTCGGGCTCAACGTCGTCAGCAAGGAGAAAGCCAAAGGCCCCGCCTACATCAGCCTCAGCAGCGGCCTCCGCAACCAGGAGCTCATCTTCGACAGCAAACTCTTCCTCAGCCGCCTGGGCGAAACCGGCGTACCGCATTCTGGCTGGTATGACGTCGAAGCGGAAGCCACCGCGGCCAACCGTCGCCACTCTTACGGCAAGGATCTGATGCTCGGTTACCTGAATGATTATTACAAAGAACTGAAGTCCTACTATGACGACTCGCAGCCGATGCAGTTTGGTATCGGCCGGCAGGTCGAAGGCCTGAAAGGCAACGGCTGGCGGCTCATCCCGCCGAACATCGTCTATTCCACCGAATTGCCCGACGATCGCTACGTGACCGTCCGTGCCCGCATCTGGCTAGATCGAGGCACGGTGCCCTACCTCTCCTGGATCGACGGCCCTCCGAAGGGCACGCAAGGAAACTTCGTGTCCACCAAGCTCTACAAATACGACCCCAGCGTCCCGAAGATCGCCCAGAACGTCTGGGAAAACCTCGCCCTGCGTGCCGAGCGTGACGCGCTTTACCAGCATCTCTACAAGGGACCAATGGTCCGCGTGCGCTCCTGGCAGGTCACCGGACCGATCCGGGACGACAAGCCGCACCCGGCGCGTTCGGTACTCTTCGCCAGCATCAATCCCGAAGAAACCCAAGTCGACCCCGCCCGACTCCGGACCGAGCTGCAAGGCCTCGCCAGCCGGCTCTTCCGCCGCGACGTGAAGGCCGAAGACGTCGAGCCCTACGTGAAGGCCATCCAGCAAAGACTCGACGGCAAGGCGCGCTACGCCGACGCCGCCCGACCGGTGTTCAAGGCTTTGCTCTGCTCCACGGAATTCCTGTTCCTGACCGAGCCGGAATCGACGGCCAAGGTCATCACGCCGACGCAGTTGGCGACCCGACTCTCTTACTTCCTCACCGCTGGTCCGCCCGATGAAGCCCTTAGGGCGCTGGCGACGAACGATCAGCTCGACGCCAAGGCCATCCGCCGTGAAACCAACCGCCTGCTGGATTCACCCCGCGGTGACCGCTTCCTGAGCCTCTTCACGGAGCAGTGGCTCGGCCTGAACAAGCTCGGGGCCATGCCTCCCTCCAAGGAAACCTTCCCAGCCTACCACATCGACCGGCTGGAACCGGTGATGCGGGAGGAAACCTGCCGCTTCGTCGGGGAACTGTTCCGCACCGACAAGCCGGTCACGGCGCTCGTCGATGCTGACTTCACTTACGTGAACGCTGGGCTGGCCAGACTCTACGACCTGCCCCCTGTGCGTGGCGATCAACTTCGCCGCGTCGAACTGCCCGCGGATTCGCCGCGGCGCGGCCTGCTCGGCCAGGCCAGCGTCCTCACCATCACCGCCAACGGCGTGGAGACCTCGCCCGTGAAGCGCGGCGTCTGGATGCTCGAGAAGCTCTTCGGTACGCCGCCCAGCCCGCCGCCCCCCGACGTCCCGCCCATCGAGCCCGATATCCGCGGCGCCACCACTATCCGCCAGCAGCTGGAGAAACACCGCTCCGTCCAGGCCTGCGCGGACTGTCATGCCAAGATCGACCCGCTGGGATATGCCCTCGAAGGCTATGATCCGATCGGCCACCTCCGGCGCGCCTACCCGAACGGTGCCCTCATCGATACCACCGGCGAATACCGCGGCCAGATCGTCAAGAGCCCCGCAGATGTCCGCGCCTACCTCGTCAGCAACCCCGACCTGATGGCGCAGAACCTCTCCCACCAGCTCCTCACGTATGCCCTTGGCCGTCCCCTCGGCTTCTCCGATCAACCCGCCCTACGCCGCCTCCAGGCCGATTGGAAAGCGAAAGACTACGGCCTCCGCGAACTCGTCCACCTCATCACCACCAGCGAGCTGATGCGCCAGCCGTAAGCCCTTTGCTCTGACCCCATGAAACCCGCCTTTCTCCTTATCGTCCTTCTACTACTCTCACCGCTCTCGGCGCTGCACGCCGCTGACCCCAAGGTCTACGACATCACGGCCCATGGGGCGAAAGGCGACGGCACGACCATGAATACGCAGGCGATCCAGCAGGCGGTGGACACCTGCCACGCTGCCGGCGGCGGCCTGGTGAGCGTCCCCAAGGGAGTCTTCCTCACGGGTGCGTTACGCCTGAAGAGCGGCGTCACCTTGCGCATCGAGAAGGACGCCATCCTGCGCGGCAGTCCGAAGGTCACCGACTACGCGGTGGAGACGGCGCCCCTGCACTGGGGCGGAGCATGGGCATTTGCCGCCAGCCAATGGAAGCAATGCCTGATCTACGCCGAGGACGCGGAGCAGATCGGCATCGAGGGTCCCGGGACGATTGACGGTCAGGGCGGCAGCGAGCGTAAAGTGTTCCCGAACGCCTACGATCCTCGCCGCCCCATGCTCGTGCGGGTCGTCGGTTGCCGGAAGGTGACGGTTCGCGATGTGACGCTGCTAGATCCCGCATCGTTCACGACCTTTTTCGTACGCAGCGAAGACATCCATGTTGAGCGCGTCACGATTCGAAGTCGGCGATCGCAAAATGGTGACGGCATTGATTTCGACGGTTGCAAACGCGTCAGGATCAAGGACTGCGACATCAACAGCGGCGACGACGGCATTGGCCCGAAGGTTTTCCACCCCGACTGGCCGAACGAGGATTTTGACATCAGCGGCTGCCACATCACCTCGCGATGGCACGCGATCCGCGTCGGGGCGGAGTCGATCGCAGCCATTCGGAGGCTGACGGTGCGCGATTGCGTCTTCACGCAGTGCCAAGGCGGCATCAAGATCGAGTCATGCGAGGGCGCTCTGTTTGAGGATTTTTCTTTTTCCGGCATCGAGATGAAGCAAGTCTGCCAGCCATTCATGGTGCTGGCCTCCCGGTTTCCTTTCAGCGCCCATGGCAAGTCGGCCCGTCCTCCGGCGGGACGCATCCACAACGTGAGGTTCGCGGATATTCGGGTGGTTGCGGGCGCGGGAGACGACGTCGGATTCAAGGGCAAGAGCGGGTCCGCAGATCCGTTCGAGCGCCTGTGCTCGGCGGTGGTTTCGCGCCCAGATGGGCGTATTGAGGACGTGTCATTCACCAACATCGACCTCATGTTCCCCGGCGGTGGCACCACGGAGCAGGCATCACGCCTAGATGTCGGGGAGATGCTGGAGTCCACCAACTATGTGAAGTGGGCAACTCCCTTCGACGGCGAATTGCCTGCATCAGCGCTCTACCTCCGCCACGTCAAAGGCATCCGCCTCGAGAACGTACGATTCACCGTCGAGAAGCCCGATGCCCGTACCTTCATCGCCGGAGACGACGTGCAAGGCCTGACGCTGCAGGGCGTCGTTGGCAAAGCCCCAGCACAGGTGCCTGGCCTGGCCAAGCTCGCCGACGCCAAGGATGTGACCGAAAAAGACTGCCGCGTGGACTGCGGTACCGCCGTTCCCGTGCTCGTCGATCCCACGCAGGAGGAACTACGCCGACTGGCCGAACTCCGCACGCGTTCCGCCGTACTCGACCGCGAAATCCAACAAAAGGCCGATCAAATCGATGCGGAAGCCAGGAAGTCCTCCCTGTCGAAGTAACCAAGAACAACGAACCAAGAACATGCAACGCCCCCTCCCCCTCCTCACCGCCCTCCTGCTCGCGCCGCTGGCTTTACTGCAAGCGGCCGAACCGGTCAGCCTCTCTGCCGACCATGCCTTCGCCGTGAATCGCCAGCGGCGTATCTTCTTCCAATACGATCCGGGGGCCGACATCCAGCTCAAAGGCGGCTTCGGCTCGGACATGGATTCGTTGATGGATTATGTCTATGATTTCGCCGACATGCCCAGCAGCCAGCTCGATGCGATCTGCATCGACGTCTCAAATGAAGGCGTCGCGCACTATCGGAGCAAGTTACTGCGCCCAATCCAGCATCCGGGCCTCATGAAGTGGCGCGAAGATAAGTTGGATTACTTCGATGCGCTCATCAAGCATGGCCACAAGCGCGGCAAAGAAGTTTGGTGGGGGCTACGCATGAACGAGGTTGAGCGCGGAGATCTCGCCGCGTATGAGACAGTGGGCGGCGCGCCAAAGATCGCGCAGGACGTGCGGAATCCGGTTAAGGCGGCGCATCCAGATTGGTTGATCCGCTCATGGTGGTGGCAAGGCCTATGGAACTATGCAGTGAAGGAGGTGCGCGACTACCGTTTGTCCGTCGTGCGCGAAGTGGTGGAGCAGTATGACTTCGATGGCGTGCATCTCGACTTTCTCCGCGCCACGCCGCATCTGCCGCCGGGCAAGCAGTGGGAGAATCGAGAACACCTCACCGACTTCATGCGGGAGACCCGCCGGACCCTTCAGGCTCAGGCAATCAAACGGGGCCGCGCTTTCCTGCTCGCGGCGCGGGTGCCAGATTCGGTCGATGGATGTCACGCAGACGGTCTGGATATCGAGACCTGGGCGCGTGAAGGCCTCGTCGATGTGCTCATCCTCGGCACACGCACGATCAACGTAGATGTGGCCTCCTTCCGCAAAGCGATGGCAGGAGCACACGTCAAACTGATTCCCAGCTTCGACTGCTATCATGCCACGGACGGCTACCACGGCGACCAGTCGCTCGATCTGATCCGCGGTGTCTTCGGTAACTACCTCCACCAAGGTGCCGACGGAGTGGGAACCTTCAACCACATCGCAGGCCGGCCCGAGATTGCACAAAAGATAGGTATTCGGCAGCAGCCTTTCGCATTCGTGCCAGAGGTGCTCACCACCATCGGCAGCCTAACGACGATGAGCGACAAGGCGAGGTATTATCCGCTAGACCGCCGCGGCGGCTACCCTTACGGCGAAGGCCATGGCTCATCCAACAACCAAGCGCCGCTTCCGATCAACCTGCGCTTCGACGGGACGGCCTCTGCGCTCACACTCCCCCTCTGGGAGCCCGTGAAATCCGGCTCCGCAGGGCGACTGAGACTGGTGCTGTTCCAGCATGTCGAGAGCGATGAAATCTCCGTGGAACTTAATGGCATCGCCTTGAAGCAAGACCTCGTCGATGTGCAGTGGAAAGACCCTCGCCTCTTTTCCCCCGACCTTCAGCCTCCCACGGTGACACCTGGCGCTCTCGTCAAGAACCCCGCCGCGCAGAAGTTCACCCGTCTGGAGTTCCTCGTCCCCGCCGAGATCCTGAAACGCGGCGACAACCACATCACCCTCTCCGTGAACCGCCAAGGCCCGTTCCCACCCTCCAAGTCTGTGAAAGTCGAGAAGGTCGAACTGCACCTGAAGTAACCAAGAACGACGAACCCTGAACATGCGCCCATCCCTCTCAATCCTCACCGCCCTGCTGCTGGCACCGCTGGCCTTACTGCAAGCCGCCGATTCGTCGACCCAGGAAAACGCCGTCGCTAACCAATGGGCTCAGGCGAACATTTTCGGCGATAAGGCGAAGCTGCCGTTCAGTTTCACGCTTGGCGGGAAATCGTCCGATGCGTTACTGAAGGACTGGAAGCGCACCGATGCGGCACGCCCACTCGACACCCAGCGCCGCGAACATACGCGCACCTGGCTGGATGCGGCCTCAGGACTCGAGGTGAGGCTGGTCGCGACGGAGTATGCAGGCTTCCCGGTCGCGGAGTGGACGGTCTGGCTGAAGAACAAGGGCAAGGCCGACACGGCGATCCTCGAGGACATCCAAGGCCTTGACTTGAAGTTTGAACGCGAACCCAAGGGCGAGTTCGTGCTGCACGGAATTCGCGGCGACACCTGCGTCGCGGAGAGTTTCCGGCCGTTTTCACTCCCGCTCGTACCCGATGCGAAGAAGCTCTGCTCCCCGCCCGTCAAGGGGGACAAAGTCTCCGGAAAATCCTCTGATGGACCCGACGGCTGGCCGTATTGGAACCTACAACAGCCCGGAGGCGGCATGATCCTAGCGGTCGGCTGGCCCGGACAGTGGGAGGCATCCTTCACCCGCGACCATGACCGAGGCCTGCGCATCAAGGCAGGACAGCAGCTCACCCACCTGATCCTGAAGCCGGGCGAGGAAATCCGGACGCCCTCCACCACACTGCTCTTCTGGCAAGGCGACGACCTGGTCAGGGCTCAGAACCTCTGGCGCACCTGGTATCTCGCGCATGTGCTGCCGCGAGCCGAAGGCATCCCGCAGCCCCCCACCAAGGCGATCTGGGTCGATGGCACGCTCAAGTCTTGGTCATCCGTGCAGGCCTACCTCGACGCCGGCATCAAGCCCGACCTCTGCTGGCGCGATGCCGGCGGAGGTAAGACTTGGTATCCCAGCAGCGACGGCCCTTTCAAGGATAAGCTAGCCTGGCTAAACACGGGCACATGGGAGATCGACCGCACGAAATACCCGGATGGTTTCAGACCCTTCAGCGACAAGGCGCGCCAGAACGGCCTGCAGTTCGTCCTATGGTTCGAACCCGAGCGCGTCGGAGACCCGGGCTCATGGATCGGCAAGAATCACCCTGAGTGGCTCATGCCCGGCAACAGCGCCGGCGACGTGCTCAACCTCGGCGACCCCGCCGCCCTGAAGTGGCTTATCGGGCACCTCGACGGCATGGTGAAATCGCAAGGCATCGACTGGTACCGCGAGGACCTGAACGGCGCCCACTATGGCACCGCTTGGCGAAAGCACGACGCTCCTGACCGTCAGGGTATCACCGAGAACCACTACATACAGGGCCACCTCACCCTTTGGGACGAACTACGACGCCTCCATCCGAAATTGCGGATAGACTCCTGCGCCTCCGGGGGACGCCGCAACGACCTGGAGACCATGCGACGCTCCGTACCGCTGCTGCGCAGCGATTGGTCAGTGACGTCCTTCGCCAAATCGCCCCTGCAGCTCGAAGGTAACCAATGCCACACTTTCGGACTGTCATCCTGGCTGCCTTGGCAAGGCGCCGGCGTACCCTTCTTCACGGAACACTACGCCGTACGCAGTTACTACCTTACCGGATTCGGTATGATCGCAGGGGGAGACTGGACGAAGGATAAGCAGAAGCGCGCCGATACCATCCGTGGTTACGCTGAAATCGGTCGCATCTCGCATCTCCTGCTCGGCGACTACTACCCGCTGACACCTTACGCGCTCGACACCCAATCCTGGATCGCCTGGCAGTTCCATCGCACCGATCTTAACGAAACCCTCGTGCAGGCATTTCGTCGTCCGGAGGCCACCAGCGAGACGCTCACCGTCAAACTACGCGGCCTCATCTCGCAGCAGCGTTACGAAATCGAGAACTTCGACGGCGGCAAAGAGGTCCGTACCGGTGCCGAGCTGATGCAAGGCTACGCCATCACGCTGCGCGAGAAGCCCGGTTCCGCTGTCCTGCTGATCAAGGCCGTGAAGTGATTGAGGATTTGCCTTAGGTAGGGACGGCTCTCCGAGCCGTCCGTTCGCCAAGCGAGATTCGAACCTCGATCAGCCCAACGGCGGGCTCGGAGAGCCCGCCCTACCTCCAGACATCGCCATAAAAGACCCCGTTCCAGCACATATATCCGGCCCCTGAAGGCAGGGAACTTGACCCTCCTTCCGCCTGTCCAATCATCATCCTAAGCGTCCACCCCGAACGCCCCACCTCTTTCCTCCATGCCCTCCCCGGGATACCTCTCCAGCGCCTTTGCGCTATTCGCCCTGAGCCTGAACGGCATGGCCGGCGCAGCGGAACCCTACGAAGCCTTCATCCAGAAGCATTGCGCCCGCTGTCACGGCCCCGAGAAGGAAAAAGGAGACCTGCGCTTCGACAAGCTCTCGCGCGATTTCAAGCTCGGCACCGATACCCATCATTGGGCCGAGGCCATGGAGCAGGTGAACTCCGGCGAAATGCCTCCGAAGAAGGACAAGGAACCTAAACCGACGCAGGCCGAGATCGCCGCCTTCGTGACGAGCCTGGACGGAGCCTTGAAGGAAGGCCGCGCTTCGCGTCAGGCGGCGCGGCCGGCGGTGGCTCATTATCGTCTGAGCCGGCAGGAGTATCAGAACACCGTCTACGACCTGCTGGGCGTGCGCTATGATCCGACCAAGCAAGGAGAGCTGAACGAAGACACCCGCCGGCACGGCTTCGAACGCATCGGCTCGGAGCTTTCGCTTTCGCCGTCGCACGTGGACCGCTATTACCGCGCGGCGGGCGTCGTGCTGGATCGCGCCTTCGCCACCGCCGGCGTCGAGACGCGGAAGGTCCGTAAGACCGCGAAGGAGCTGCTTCCCGAAGGAGGCAAGTGGCAGCAGGAGGTGCTGGATCGCTTCGGCATCAAGCGACCCCTGCGCAGCTTCATCTACCCCGGCGCTTACACGCTCAACGGACCCGTGGCCTTCTCCACCGGGTGGCTCGGAAAAGACGTCGGCCCGGAACACAGCGGCCTCTACAAGGTCCGCATCAAGGCCAGCGGCATCCGCCCTCCGGGCGGCCAGCCGGCTCACCTGGCCATCGGTATCCCGGCGGAAGGCGAGAGCGGGATGGCCATACGGCTCCTCGGCCTGGATATCACCGCCCCGGAAGACCATCCCGAGGTCTATGAATCGCAGATGTATCTCGATTTGCCGGCGAGCCTGCGCTTCAGCCTGGAAGCAACCCGCCAGATCAGCGGGACCCACTTCAACCGGCTCCGCCCGAGCACGATCTTCACCCATAGCAGCGAGACCATGCTGACGGCTCCGGCGTTCCCGCAGCTGTTCGACGACAAAGGCAACGGACTCTACTCGCTGGCGCTCCTCGATTGGATCGAATGGGAAGGGCCCATCCTGACGGAGACCGAAAAAGCCCGCCGCAAGGGACTGCTCCCGCCCGATGACGCCACGCCCGAGGCGGTGGCGGAACACCTGCGACGCTTCGCCGAACGCGCCTGGCGCCGTCCGGTGAAGCCGGAGGAGCTCGGGCAGTATCTCCAATCCTACCAAGCCGAGCGCAAGGCGGGGGAGAAGCTGGCCGACGCCTATCGGGTGGCGCTGCGCGGCGTGCTCACCTCCCGGCACTTCATCTACCTCGTCGAGGGCGACGAGGTGGCCCGCGAGCGGCTCACGCAGCCGGAACTCGCCTCACGCCTGTCCTATTTCCTCTGGAGCTCCATGCCCGACGATGGCCTCCTCGCTGCGGCCAAAGCAGGCGGACTCAGCGGCGAGGGCCTCACGAAGGAAGTGGAACGCATGCTCGCGGACGGCAAAGCCGGCCGTTTCGTCGACGATTTCCCCCGCCAGTGGCTGCAGCTCCACCGCGTCGGCATGTTCCCGCCCGACAGGAAGCTCTATCCGAACTACGAGCACTGGCTGGAGGCCAGCCTCAAGACCGAGCCGGTGGAGTTCTTCCGCGAAGTCTTCGCCAAGAACCTGACCGTGGACGCCTTCATCGATTCGGACTGGACCATGGCCAATGCGCGTCTCTGCGAATTCTACGGGCTACCCGAACCGAAGGCGTCCGGGTTCCAGCGCGTCTCGCTCAGGTCGGAGGATCATCGCGGGGGGCTCCTCACGATGGGCGCGGTCCTGGGCCTGACCTCCGACGGCACCCGCCATCGCCCGATTCACCGCGGCGTCTGGCTCAGCGAGACGATCTTCGGCAAGACGCCCCCTCCCCCGCCTGCCAACGTACCCGCGATCGAGCCCCCGACGCCGCAAAGCCCCAAGGCCTCCCTGCGCGACAAACTTGCGGCCCACTCCCAGAACCCGAACTGCGCCGCTTGCCACGCCAAGATCGATCCCCTGGGCTTCGCCTGGGATAACTACGACGCCATCGGCCAGTGGCGCAGCGTCGAAAAAGTCCCGGCCGGGATCGGCGCCGACCCGACGATCAACCCGGCGGGCGAACTGCCGGACGGACGCGCCTTCAAGGACTCCGCCGGCTTCAAGCAGCTGCTCCTCGCCGACCGGGACGCCGTCGCGAAGGCCTTCGTCGAACACCTCTGCACCTATGCCCTGCGCCGGACGCTGACCTTCGACGACAAGGAAGGTGTCGACGCCATCGTCGCCGTCGCGAAGAAGCACGACTATCGCATCAAGGACATCGTCAAAGCCGTCGCGACGTCGGAATTGATGCGCAAACGATGAACAAAGAACGAAGAACCAAGAACTAAGAACTTTATGGCCAACTACCTCTCCCAATCCTGGCTCATCGACCGACGTCACGCCCTGCGCGCGATGGGCGCGCTCATCTCCCTGCCCTTGCTGGAGTGCATGCTCCCCTTGCGTGCCTCCGAGAAGATGACCGCTACGCCCAAGCGCAGCGCCTTCATCTACCTCGCGAACGGCGTCCATTCGCTCAACTACCAGATCACCAAGGACGGACCGGACTACCAGTTCTCCCGCTCCCTCAGGCCGCTCGAGAAGCATCGCCAATCGATCACCCCGATCAGCGGCCTATACCACGCCGGCAGCCTCGGCCACCACCATGAGTGCATCAACGCATGGCTGACCGGCGGCAAGCTCGGACCCACGGACCGCAATACGATCTCCGTCGACCAGAAGATGGCCGAGATCACCGCCCAGCACACCCGGACGAGCTCGATGGAGATCGCCCTCAACCAGGAATCCCTCGCCTGGACCGCCGACGGCGTCCGCCTCCCCGCGATGCGCCGCTGCAGCGAGATCTTCGCCTCCTTGTTCGAAGAGCCGAAGAACGGCAAATCCGCCCGCCGCCGCGAGCTCCGCCAGAAGAGCAGCGTGCTCGACGCCAACCTCGCGGAAGTCCGCCGACTGGAACAGAAGATGGGCGCCGAGGACAAGGGCCGCATGGACCAATACCTCACCTCCGTCCGCGAGGCCGAGATCCGCACCCGCCGGGCCGACATCTGGCTCGACACCCCTCTGCCGAAGATCTCCGAAGCAGACCGCAAGCGGACCAACCGCGACATCGAACCCACCAAGGCCGGCGACTATTTCCGCACGGTCTACGACCTGATGGTGCTGGCTTTCCAGACGGACACCACCCGCGTGGCCACCTTCAGCCTCGGCGGCGAAGGCGCCGCCTTCGCCATCCCGGAGATCGGCATCACTGAATCCCGCCACCAACTGAGCCACCACGGAGGCGACCCCGGCTACATCGAGAAGCTCACGAACTACGACACCTTCGCCATCGAGCAGTTCAGCTACTTCCTCACCCGCCTCGCCGAGACCAAGGACTTCGGCGGCAAGCCCCTGCTCGATTCGACGATGTCGCTCTTCGGCAGCGGCATGACCTACGGGCATGGCCACGGCAACGCCAACCTGCCCCTCGTGCTCGCCGGCGGCAAGGACCTCGGCCTGCGCCATGGCACCCACCTCGACTTCAACCGCAAGGCCACGACCTTCAAGGGCTACACCTTCGGCCAAGATGGCGCGCTCACGACGGACCACTACCAGCTCTGCAGCCGGCCGGTGAACACGGACGCCCACATGAGCAATCTCCTGCTGCTCATGGCCCAGCGCATGAGCGTGGAAATCGACCGTTTCGGCGACAGCAACAAGGTCGTCACGCTATGAACATGCTCCTTGTGCGTTGTTCTTCGTTCGTCGTTCTTGGCTTGCTAGGAGTCTCCGCCCACGCGGCCGACAAAGCACCAGGAACTAAGAACCAAGAACGTGCAGCGGAAGTTTACCGCCCGGAGACGGGAAAGTTCCCCCCTCTGGAAAAAGCCAAAGCCTACGATGGCCAGCTCATGTTCGTTGACCATGCCAATCGCCGCGGCAGCCTCCGCGTGACCGGCGGAGAGCTGATGCACCGCACCGCACCGCAGCCTTTCGCCCTGCTCCCCTATGGCATGGTCCGCTATCACGGCGCGCCCGCGGATCTCAGGAATGTCCCGCTCGGGACCATGCTGCACGGGCTCTTCTATCTGCCACCTGACCCCAAACTCTCCTCCGTACCGGTCGTTACCCAGCCCAGCGTGACCCGGCCCGCCGAGAACCATGCGCTGCTGCTGGAAGACGAACCCAGCTTCTGCCTCCGCGAGGGCAAAGTCTGGAAACTGAAGGACGTGACGATGAAAGGCGGCACGGAAGGCTTGCTCACGGCCCATCGGGAGCCGAAGGCAGGCGGAGAAGGCAAGGAAGCCGAACGCACGATGCGCGTCGATGCGACGACCCGATTCTGGCGCGGTCGCGAGCGCCTCGGGCTCGCGGAACTGATCAGCGAGGGGATCTGGCCGGCCGACGGGAAGAAAACCCTCGACGGACAGGAGGTCTATCTGGGCATCGCCTGGAAACCCGACGGAAACTGGGTGCGACGTACCGGTAACCGAATGCACGTCTCCGATGTCTGGCTGGACGCGAAGGCCATGCAGCACGCCTCCCGGCACCAGACCGAGGTCCATCGGGAGCTGGTCCGCTGCCGCTGGATGCCTGCTTACGTGGATGCCGTCGAGTATGGCAAGTTCGGCGACGCCACCGTGACGGCGACCCTGTTCGGCGGCATGGACCCCTCCCTGTATGCCGATTTCAAGAAAGGCATCAGGGGACAGTTCGCCGCTTCCGAATTCAACCTGAAGCATGCGTATGGTTCGGTGCACGAAACCTTGGTGGCCAATTCGGGCCCCATCATCGAAGTCACGAAGCAGGAGAAAGAGATCCCGCTAGGCAGCAGCGGCATCCAGATCCGGATCCAGGTGACCCAAATCATCGAGGGCGCCCGGCCGGGCAGGATCATCCGGATCCGCCCCATGAACTGGCCCGACGATGCCGTTCCCCGGGAAGAATACACCGAAGGCCATCACGATGAACGCTTCCCGTCTCCGGACACCATGCCCAAACACGGGCCGATGCGTTTGAACTGAACGAAGAGGCGAAGGCGGACGTTCTTGGTGGGTTGTTCTTAGTTCATCGTTCATCGTGCGTTGGGAACGAGGTAGGGTCGCCACTGCGTGGCGACCTAGCAGCAACTAGGGCAGCACGCGGTGCTGCCCCTACCTCAATACCCCATGTCGTGACGCGGTCCCGACCCTACCTACCCCCATACTCCATACTCGATACTCTATCCTCTGGCCTTAGAACACCTTCAGCCTTCATTCCCCCCCATGCTCCGGTTCACCTCCGCCCTGCTCCTCGCCTCTCTCACCGTCTCCGCCGCGGAGTCCGTCCAAGACCGCATCGCGGTGGTGACCAACACGCCCGGCCTGGTGGCGTTCTGGGACTTCACCAAGCGCGAAGCTCCGGGCCAGCGCTTCACGGCCCACGTCCCAGCCGGCGCGAAGAACGACTACGCCCTCGACGCAGGTAATTACATCAAGGACCTCTGGAACGCAGGCCCGTCCGCCAGTTATGCTGACTTCCCGCTGCTGGGCTCAGGCCCGTTCGGCCAGGCGATCCGCATCAAGGCCGAGACCAACCCGGACTTCCGTCCCCTGCTCTTCGTCCCCCGCACCCGCCTGCATGACTCGCCGCTCGACATCAAGGGCGCCGGCAAGGCCGTCACGGTCGTCGTCTGGGCCATCCGCGAAAGCGGCAACCATGCGCTCGCCGGCATCTGGCACGAAGGCACCGACCTCAAGGAGAAGACCACCGAAGCGATCGCCAAGGTCGAACGCGGCCAGCGTCAATACGCCCTCTTCGCCGGACTGAACAAGGAAGGCGCCGCCTGCGGCCACGTCTCCGAGAACGGCGCGAGCTCGTTCACGAACAAGTATGCGCTGCATAAGTGTAACTCCGCCGAACAATCCCCGAAAATCCCGCATGACGCCCCGTCCGAGGTGCTGGCTAAATCCTGGCAGACGTTCGCGATGACCTTCGACAGCAAGACGCAGCTGCTCACCGGCTGGCTCAACGGACAAAGCGGTGATCGCTGGCTGGATAACCCGCAGAAAGACCGCCTGGTCTCTTATGCCGCCAATGCCTGGTTGCAGGGCCGCCTCGCCAAGATTCCCGGACTGCAGGAAGGTGAAGACGCGAAGTTCCCGGCCGACCAGTATTACAACCCGCCAGAAGACAAGCCGGTCAAGGTGACCGTCGTCAGCGAGAAGGACGCCACCCGCGTCGAACTCCACGAATACGCCTTCACCAAGGTCAAGGTGACGCTCAAGGACGGCCAGGAAACCGCCCGCGAACTCGTCTCCCTGCGCCTCAACCCTTGGTGGTATCCGCACGACCTCTACCAGCCCAAGAACGACGGAACCGGTGGCCCCTTCACGATAGGTCGCGTCATCCACAGTTCCCGCAGCGTCGGCTTCACCGGCTGGATTGGCGGCGTCGCCGTCTTCGACCGCGCCCTGACCGCGGAGGAA
>JACCDP011088891.1_pt1 | contig 22557 bp, 20 predicted proteins | sample 7445841 | NCBI WGS metagenome assembly JACCDP01 (sample SAMN15323441, study PRJNA562643) | freshwater metagenome | isolation source: river surface water | place: USA:Blue River Watershed | collected 2017-08-17
CGCGCGCTGGGTGAATTCGGCGCCACGGCGCTGTTTGCGGGCAGCCTACCCGGGCGTACGCGCACCATGGCGCTGGCCATCTATGTGGCCGCCGAAAGCGACGACGCCACCGCTATCACCATGAGTTTGATTTTGTTGGGGATGTCGCTCGTCATCCTGTTGTTCATCCGCCGGCGTGACAGCTAGTCGACCAGGTCATCCACGTCATATCCCGACACCATTTCAATGGCTTGCATCCACGTCACATTGTCAATAATTTCTACATCCAATACGTCAGCATATTGCGCCAACATCATTTCGTCGGCCACTGCCATATCCCAGGCGTATTGCCACCAACCACTGCCATTACCGTAGCCATCGAGCGAGCGGTATTGCGCCGGCAACATTATCACATCTTCGGGATATTCGGGCAGCGGGTGCTCATGTTCGTGCACCACTCCATGACAATCACATGGCATCACATTCCTCCTTTTTTTCTTTTTAGTAAAAACATTCCACATGCGTTGACGATTTTCGCATTGACCCACATTGGGCAGGGTGGCGGTAGGCATGCTGGCCCACCGCCACGCACACCGCTTACAGGGCAGCGCCTTGCAGGCCCGCCAGCACACCGATTTCGCCCACATGTAGCGATGGGTGCAGCACGCAATAGTCGACCACATACTGCTCGATGGTCAGATTGCCCCAGTACTTGATCACGCCTTCCACAATTGCCGGCGCACACACCTTTTCGCCAGCAATCACGGCACGCATATGCGCCTCGGGGCGTTTTTGTCCGACCAGCGCCATATCAAAGCCCTGCAGTGTCAGCGTGCTCTGGGCACCCACCGCAGTCGCGTAATTGGCGAGTTCGCTCAGGTTGATGGTTTGTGATAATGCGTCCACATCACCGATCGCCATAGCGGTGCCCATGTCGCCATAGGCGATGCCGAGGCGCTCCTGCCAGCCAGCGCTGGTGTAGAGCTGTGGCGTCAGCGCCACAAAGCGGTTGAGCGTAATATCTTCGATGCGCAGCAGATGCCAAATATTCCAGGCAATCGAGTTGGTCTCGGGGCGCGGCCGCGCCCGCAACTGCGCATCGCTCAGTTTGGCAAACAGATTAGGCAGCGTGCGCTGGTGCAGATTGGCATGGTTGCGCTTGATGGCGTCGAGCATAGCAGAGACTCCTTGGTAGGTGGTATGAATGTGGGTATTATCGCATATCTGATATACCCATGCCCATCATGCATTCTCCATTCTCAATTGTGCATTCTCAATTGTGCATTCTCCATTCTCAATTGTGCATTCTCCATTCTCAATTGTGCATTCTCAATTGTGCATTCTCAATTGTGCATTCTCAATTGTGCATTCTCCATTCTCCATTCTCCATTCTCCATTCTCCATTCTCCATTCTCCATTCTCAATTTCCCTTCTTCAGCGCCCACAACTTGGGCCCAGCCCGCTCGTATTGGCGCGGATAAAAGGGCTCGACGCCCAGTGCCAGTGCCGCACGACGTGGCCAGGTCGGCTCGTCCAAAAACGCCCGTCCCAGTGCCACCAAATCGGCCTCGCCATCCGCCACAATCTGCTCGGCCACCAGCGGGTCATTGATCATGCCCACCGTGCGTGTGATGATGCCCGTCTCGCGTTTGACCTGTGCCGCAAAGGGCACCTGGTACTTGGGACCCACCGCCACTTTGGCGTTGGCAGCCGCCCCACCACTCGACACACACACAAAGTGCAACCCAGCGTCTTTGAGGAGTTGCGCCTGCGTGACCGCATCCGCCGGTGTTAACCCACCCTCTAGCCAGTCACTGCCTGTGATCCGCGCGCCGAGCGCAATGTGTGCCGGCACCGCATCACGCACCGCCCGCGTCACCGCCAAGGGCAAGGCCATGCGCCCGTGGATATCACCACCCCAGGCATCGCTGCGCGTATTGCTGAGTGGTGACACAAACGAATGCATCAGATAGCCGTGCGCCATGTGCAACTCGATGGCATCAACACCCGCCTGCACGGCGCGCACTGCCGCATCGCGAAACGCCGCAATAATGCGCTGGATGCCGGCCTCGTCGAGTGCCGCCGGCGTCTGCCAGCCATTGTCAAAGGGGATAGCACTAGGTGCCACCACCTGCCAGCCGCCGTTGTCGATCTGCAGTTGCGGGCCAGTCTGCCACGGTAGGCGCGCCGAGGCTTTGCGCCCGGCATGCGCCAACTGCACGCCAAAGGTCACGTGTGGCGCCACCGATTTGGCAAAGCGGATCACATGTGCCATGGCGTGCATGGCGTCGTCGCTATACAGTCCAGCACAGCCATGCGTGATCCGGCCGATACGCTCGACAGCAGTTGCTTCGATGACGACCATGCCGGGACCACCACTTGCCATGGCGGTCAGGTGCGCAATATGCCAATCCGACAGCACGCCGTCGGTGGCAGAATACTGACACATCGGTGCGACCACGATGCGATTTGGTACGGTGAGCGGGCCGATTTGCAGTGGTTGAAACAAGTGTGTAGTCATTTCCGTCTTCCCTGATATACAATATCTCTAATGAGCGACATCGCTTTGCATCATACCACGCATCAAGATGTTATGGATGGGTGCAATTTTTTAGGATAAATATGACAAGCCAAGTGCTTTTTTTCGATACCCATAGCCATCTGTGCAGCACACAATTCGACGATGACCGTGCCGATGTGCTGGTGCGGATGCAGGCCCACGGGGTACACCGCCACCTCGAAATCGCCTATAGTCTGGAGTCCGCAGCCCGGGTGCTCGCATTTGTGGCGCAAACGCCCAGCTGTTGGGCGGTGGTCGGCGTACAACCCAACCACCCCGAGGATGCGCTGATTCCTGATTGGCTGGATCAGTTACATCAACTTGCTCAGCACCCACGGGTGGTCGCCATCGGCGAAATCGGCTTTGACCATCACTACCAGAAGGCTCCGGTTGCCACCCAAGAGCACATCTTTCGCGCCCAAATTGCACTCGCCGCCGAGCTCCATTTGCCCATCGTCATCCACAGCCGCGAGGCCCATGCCGACACGCTGCGCGTCTTGCAGGATGTGCGCCACCCGTATGGTGTGGTATTGCATTCATTTGCGGGGGATGTGGCCTATGCCGAGGAGTGTGTGGCGCTCGGGTGCGTCTTGTCGCTCAGTGGTCCCATCACCTTTCGCAATAATCACCCCATGCACGACGTGGTGCGCCAGATTGATGTGGCGCATCTACTAATCGAGACCGATAGCCCGTACTTGGCACCACACCCCTACCGGGGCAAACGCAACGAACCGACGTATGTCATCGAGGTGGCGCGCCAGATTGCCATGCTCAAAAACATGCCCATCGAGCACGTCGCACGGCAGACATGGCAAACGGCGAGCACCCTGTTTGGGATACGAGAGACACCATGAAGACACCACCAAGTAACGTCAGCATGCGCATGTACAACATTCTGCCACGTCCCACACAGTTCAACGGGTATCAGGTGGGGCTGTTGGTGTTACACATCGTAGCGCAGTGGATTGTCTGGATGCAAATTGCCGTGGCTGGTTGGGCACTAGACAGTACATTCCTGCCGTGGGTTGCTGCAGTCATAACGGTCATCATGGCGGTGGTGATCTGGTATACCAACGATGATAGCACGCCGATGTATGGTGCCGTGGCCATCATCGGCGTCGTCATTATCTGCTGGCAACTCGAACCGATTATCGTCGCAGATATCAGCAATACGCTCGGCCCCGATGTTGCAAGTCGCCTCAACGGGTATGGTGATACCATCAGTGAAATCGCATTACACGCCATTCGGTGGTGGCGCCTGACCATGCAAGGTGAATCTGCCCAAGACATGGTGTTGTTTGTGGCAGCACTTGCGTTGCTCTGTCTCAGCATTACCATGACCACGACATGGATTCTGTTTCGTTTGCAGCTTGCCTGGGTCAGTATCATCTGTACGGGAGTACCACTCCTCATCAATCATACGTTTGTGCCCCAAGCGGATGACACGGTAATCATGGTGTTTGTCTTGATTGCCATACTCATGGTGGTGGTAAACCACATCACCGTCCGGCACACGGTATGGCAAGCGTTGCGTGTAGACCATCCTGTTTCGACCCCGTTGCATGTGTTGTGGCAAGCGATCGTCTTGCTCGTGCCTATCATCGTCCTCGCCATGGTCTTACCACTCCCGGCGAGCAATGAGCGCATATTATCGGTGTGGCAAGCGTTGCGTTCACCCTTTACAACGGTGCGCACCTCGTGGGAGACCGTGTTTGGCAACGGCGGCGTCGATGTCGCTGGCGGGTTCTCACAGAGTGCCATCAGCGTCGCCGGTGCCCGAGACCGGAGTGAACAGGTGGTGATGCGCGTCCAAACCACACACCGTGACTACCTACGTGCCACCAGTTTTGATACGTATACGGGCGCTGGCTGGCAGCGGTTGTCAGACACGACCGTGTATGCCATCCCTGCCGGCGTTGCTATCCCCAATACCAACACGGCGGCAGTCATCGTCCGTAGCCAAGTCACGCTGACCCGCCCCCGCAACGACAATTTGCTGATGAGTGTTGGCACACCGGCCACTTATGGCGTTGATGCAGAGATAGTGGTCATGAGTGGGTTCGATATCAACAACAACGGCATGTACGCCGTACAGAGTAACATCATCCAAAACAGTGACACGACCTATACCATGACGAGTCTGCTCTCATACGCCAACGAAAACGAGTTACGCAGTGCACCGGTTGCCCCAGATGAAATCAACACTGTCTATCTGCAGTTGCCCAACACCCTCCCTGAACGTATCACCGCATTTACCCGTACCTTGGTTGCCCAAGCCGATGCGCGCACACAGTACGACAAAACAATTGCGATTCAACAGTATTTGCGCACACTGACGTACGATGAGAGTCGGCCCCGCCCACCTACGAGTATGGATTGGGTGGAGTATATTTTGTTTGAAAGCCAGCGTGGGTACTGTGACGATTTTGCGACGGCCATGGTGGTCATGCTCCGTACCCAAGGCATCCCAGCACGCTTTGTGCAGGGGTATGTGCTCTCTGACCGTGATCCCATCCGCGGGGATTACGTGGTACGAGAATCGCTTGCACATAGCTGGGTAGAAGTCTACTTTAGTGGGTATGGTTGGTTGCGCTTTGAACCGACGCCTACCGGGTATACCAGTGTGCCTGATCGTGCCGCACCCGTGGCAGCCGCCCCCACTGTGCCACCCACACCCGTCAGCCCCGCAAATGATCCCGCTGATAGTCGACCCACTCCCACCCGCGATCTGTCGCAATTTGAACCCAATGACGATGCACGCACACCAACACCGAGTGAACAGTCACCATGGTGGAGCGTGCTGGTGGCGCTCCTGCTTGGGAGCGCGAGCGTGGGAGCACTCTGGTACTGGTGGCAGCAACGCAGTGCCCTGCAGCGCTTCATGCTGCACTTCCGCGTGATGCGCACCGTGATGCACAGCGCCGGACTCGCCATCGATGCAAGCACCACGGCCAACGAGCTTAGCCAACTCGCCACGACCCATCTCGGCGCCGTGGCCCGCCCTGTGGCAGCGATGTGCCATGCCTACAATGAAATCCTCTTTGCAAACCGTGTGCCGAGTGACTGGCCAGTCATGCCGTGGTGGCAATTAGTGCACACGTGTGCACACTATCGTTGGCAGCAGCTACGGGAGGGGGTATGACCACCCCACCCCGCATCGTACTCATCGGTCCCACACCCCCACAGCGGGGTGGGGTGGCACATTTTACGGGCATGCTGAGTCGCTATTTGCGCCAGCACCACCCAGTCACACTGTGGGGCTTCGACCCACTCTACCCGCGCTGGCTGTTTCCCGGCACAATGGCACCAGACCCGAGTCAGACTCCGCTTGTCTGCCACGTCGACGTCTGGCTCGATGGGACCGCACCCTGGCAGTGGTGGCGCATCATGCGCACCCTGCACAAGGATCATTACGACCTGGTCATCTGGCAGTGGTGGACACCGTACTGGCTGCCCTTTTTGGTGTTGCTGCATCGATACACACGGCGCGCAGGCCTACCCACCATCGCCATTAGTCATCAGCTGGTAGAGCCCGACGCGGCGCCATGGCAGACATGGGTGGCGCGCTGGATGCTCGGTCACGCAGCTGGGGTCATCTTTCTCGGCAATCAGACCACCATGCCACCAACGTGGCATGGTGTATGGCGCAGTGCGCCACTCCCGCGCCACCACGACATTCTGCGCCAGCCGCTCCCCACACGGAGTGCGGCGCGCCACGCCCTCGGGATTGCAGCTGATGCTGATGTGGTGCTGTTCTTTGGCTTTGTGCGCCGCTACAAAGGACTCGATACAATGTTGCGCGCGTTGTGTCAAACCAGGCGCCCAATAACCCTGGTGGTCGCTGGCGAATGGTGGGATGACGCCCGCTCCCAGATTACGCCACTCCTCGACCATCCTGCATTGGTTGGGCGCCTCATCATCCATGATTTCTACATCCCCAACGAACAAGTGGCGAACTACTTACAAGCGGCCGACGTCTTGGTGTTACCGTATCGCAGTGGAAGCGTGAGCGGGGTGGCGACACTCGCCGCTTGTGTGGGATTACCGATACTCGCCAGTACGAGTGGTGCCATTGGGCAACAGCCCGGGACTGTGGCAACGATTGCGCCAGACGATATCGCGGCGTGGGCGACTGCACTCGACGACCACGTGGGTGCACATGCGCGCCCACGCCCGGAACCGGATGCCAGCTGGCCTTTTTTTTACCAACAGCTCAGCGAGGTATGGCATGACATCACTCCCTGAACTCGCCGTGATTATCCCTGTCTACAACGAGGTACACACCCTCGCCACCATTGTGACCCAACTGACTGAATTACCACTGCATTGCGAAATCATCGTGGTCGATGATGCCTCGTGTGATGGCACAAGTGTGGTGGTCACCACATTGGCACAACAAGGCATAGTACGCGCACTCGTGCATACACACAATCGTGGCAAGGGCGCCGCAATTCGTAGTGCGCTGACACTCGTCACGGCGCCTGTGGTCGTCATCCAAGATGCAGACCTCGAATACGACCCACACGACTTTGTGGCCATGTTGGCACAGATTCATGCGGGTGCCGATGTGGTCTACGGCAGTCGCTTTTGGTGTTGGCATCCTACGGGTATGCTGTGGAGTCACATGCTGGGCAATCGGCTATTGACGTGGTGTTTCAATGTGGTCTATGGCAGTCACCTGACAGATCTCGAGACCTGCTACAAAATGTGGCGCACGTGTACCATGCAGCATCTGCACATCGACAACGACCGCTTTGATATTGACCCAGAACTCACTGCCAAGTGGGTACGTGCCGGTTATCGCATTGTCGAAGTACCTGTAGCCTACCGCGGGCGCCCATACCGTGCTGGCAAAAAAATTCGCCCCAAAGATGCCCTATCCGCCCTCGGCGCCATTTGGCGCTACCGCAAGGAATAACCACCGTGCGCCTCGTGATGATTGCGACCAGTGCACAATTTCATCCTAGCCCACGCGGACGATGGCTGCCGCTCGCACGGCAACTCGGGCGTGCTGGTGTCGACGTGCACTGGATGGGGCTCCACCCACACTTCAGTCCCGACATGCGCCACCCACATGACGACAATGGGGTGGCCGTGCAGCATGTGGCACCCATGCACGTCGATGCGCATGGACCGTTGCGTGGGTGGCGCCTCTACGCACAGGTGCTCGGTGCAAGCTGGCAACTCGCGCGACACGCCATCCAGCTCCGCCCCGACGTGGTGTGTATCTGCAAAGCGCAGCCAACCAACAGTCTCGCCGCTCTGCTCATACACGCCGTCACTGGCGCACGCCTCGTGCTCGATAGTGATGACGACGAAGCTGGGTCACACGATGTTACCCAGCGCTGGCAATACCAGCTCATGGCCTGGTGCGAACAATTCATCACCGGCAGGGTCAGTAGTGTCAGTACCGCCAGTAGTCTGCTTGCGCAGCGTGCCCAACAATGGGGTGCACTGCGTGTGGCACACGTTGCAACGGGCATCACGATACCATCGCATTACCCTGTTATTCCCTACGCCTTGCCGACACCATATCTCGTCTACGTGGGCAATGTGGCCACACACGCACATGGGTTCGACCTCTTGTTGCATGCCTTGGCGCATGATGCACGCATTCCGCCACTAGTGATTGCAGGGAGTGGTCACGCCGCCGAAGCAATGCGCGCCCTTGCCGCGCAACTCGGCGTGGCACATCGTTGTCTGTGGCTGGGTACCATTCCTGCTGCGCACGTCCCCACGTTGTTGCGTGGTGCGGTCGCGAGTATTGATCCAGTGCGGCAGGGCCATGCTGCAGCAGCCCGCTTCCCCCTCAAAATCCTCGAAAGCCTAGCCGTGGGGACTCCCGTGATTACGAGTCCCGACGGGGATCGGGCTGCGCTCGTGGGTGCAGCCGGCATATTGGTACCTGCAGGGGATGTGGCCGCACTGGCACATGCGTGTGCTACCATCATGACACACCACTTTGTGCGTAGCCATGTACAACAACAGGTGGCCGCACTCGAGTGGACGTCACAGGCCCACATGTGGGGGAGGGTGCATCAGCTGATATGAGTCACATAAGCATCGTCATTCCGACACGCAATCCGCAGCAGTGTGCGACCCTCATCAACCAATTACAGGGCTATGGTCATCACGACATTGTGATTGTGCATCCAGCAGGAACGCCCACCCATGCCGGGGTGCGCCACATCACCACTCCCACGCTGGTGAGTGCGGCCCGGGCGCGCAACCTCGGCATTGGGGCTTGTACGGGGACGGTGATATGCTTGCTCGACGACGACGTTGTACTACAGAGTGATGTACCACGCTGGTTGGCCTACTGTCTGCAAGACCCGCATATCGGCATGGTTGGGGCCATGCTCGACGATGCGCCACACGATGGCTATTGGCGTCGTTGCATGCATCGCATCATGGCTGGGCATCAGCAGCGGCAGCGCCTACGGCACATTCCCACCCTGTTGATGAGCATGGCGGTGGCGCTGCGGCGCACCGACATTGTAGCGATTGGCGGCTTTGCCGAGCAATTTGCAGGCGCGGCCGGCGAAGATAGTGATGTCAGCTTGCGCATGGGGTACACGGCCGCTCCCTACGTGCTCGCACAAGCCCGCATCACCCATCACCCCATCCCCGATGGCTGGTGGGCAGCGAGTCGCCGCATATGGCGCTACGGGCAACAATGGCCACGCGTTGTCACCGCACACCCTGACGCACCATCGCTCCTGCGGCGAGCGCGTTGGTGGCTGGCACCCCTCATCGTAGCCGGTGCGCCGTTGCTGGCCATCCTGCATCTGCGCCACTGGTGGCGCACACCGCCGGTATGGGTAGGGTGTGCCTGGTTACGCATGATGTGGTACATGGGAGTTGCCAATGCACTCTGGCATCAGCGCTGATTATGCGCCAATCACACTTGTCGTCTGTTCGCGCCAGCGCCCACACCAACTGCAACGCTGGGTGGCACACGTGATTGCGCTGATGGGTGCCACCAATATACCCGTGCTTGTCATCGAGCAATCCCCGGTCGCCACCACCCTCACCCACCATCCACGGCTACAGCATATCCATGCACCAGGTCGTGGATTATCACGGGCACGCAACCATGCGCTCCAGGTTGCCACCACGCCCTTCGTGGCGTTTTGCGATGACGACTGCTTCATCACTGCACCGTGGCTAGACCGCCTCATTGCACAGGTGCATGCACACCCTGGCATCGCCGTCATGACCGGCAGCACATGGCCACACGGATCATGCTACACGTTGCACGCACATCACACCCACGCCGGATACACCACGTGGGCGAGCCGTGATGACGGCAGGTGTTGCACGGCGTTACATGTGACACCAGATGCAGTGGACACCTGTGTTCCTGTGCCTATTTTGGAACGCCTCGGTCAAGGCAACCACATGCTGGTTGACCGCCACATCGCCATCGCACATGGCGGGTTTCACCCCTGGTTAGGGGCAGGTGCATGGCTCCGTGCCGGCGAAGATGTGGAATTCATGCTACGCCTGCTCCGCGCCGGGCAACGCTGCGTCTACGCCCCCCAGTTACGCATCACTCACGATGCCTGGCAGACCCCAGCCGCATTGGCACGGGCCGAGCATGGCTACACCACCGGCATGCTTGCAGTCCATCTGTGGTACGCACTCGCTGGCGAAGGCATCGCCCACCACTATTTGCGCTACCGCATCCAGCGCCCACCACACCTACCATCATATGCGCCGCCACGCCCGCGCTCGTGGCGTTGGATGGGGGCACGGGCCATGGCATGGGTATATGGCATAGCGGGCGGGGTGGCGTTGGCGATAACCGCCCGGTGGAGGTCACCATGAAGCTGTTGAAATCACATTTCGTCGCCGCACTCAGCGGCACCGCCGTCAGCCAACTCATCGCAGGTATCGCCCAAGTATTAATTGTGCGGGCCTTGGGAGTCAGCCAATATGGCGCCTATACGCTCCTGTATGCGTCGTTAGCAATTGTGAGTGCCATCATCGGGACCGGGCTCGATTTGTGGCTCCTCGACTACGGCAGCCGCGTACCGACGCACATTCGCACCGCACGCCGACGGATTATCGCCATCAAAATCAGCTTGGCACTTGGCTGTGGAATCTTCCTGGTCAGCGGGATTTTTCCACAACCGATTGCCCCCCATCTCGTGATACTCGGGCTCATTGCAGTCAGTGCCGATAGTGTGAGCAGTAGTATGTGGCAGAGTCTGCGTGCCATCAATCACCACCGCAACGTGGCGCTCATCCAGAGTGGCAACATGCTCCTCATCCTCGGGGCAGTGCTCGCTGGTGCAGCACACCAGATTGATACCCTGTTGGCACTGCAGGCCGGCATCGCCGTCTGTGTGTGTCTGGTGAGCTGGCGCATCAGCCAACGGGCGCTCCCACATGCAGACTCAACCACACCCGTGTCGCTCAACGCGGGTATCCCCTTTGTAATCTCCGATGTCTGCGCACAACTCTACACGTACAGTGGCACGCTGATCTTGGCGCAGGTGGCGAGTCTCTACGATGTGGGCATCTACCGGGGCGCATGGAGCATCATCGGCTATTCTTTTGTGATTCCGGCTGTCATCTTCCACACCACGCTCCCACAGCTGAATGCAGCACGCACGGTGCAGACCCGCCAGCGCATCATCGTAGTGGCTAGCGGACTCATGCTCATCTATGCGCTAGGCATGTGGTTGGCCGCACAGTACGTCTTGGTCTTCCTTTTGCCACTGTTGTATGGGGGCAGTTTCCAGGCAAGCGCCGTGCTTGTGCCACAACTCGCCATGATTCCTGTGCTCAAAGCGTGTAGTTTTTTTGGGGTGTTGTTGCTCATCCAGCAGCAGCATCTGCGCATACGCATTGGTGTACAAATCAGCGTTGTCGCCCTCTTGTGGGTGATTGCCCCGCTCCTGATTCCCACATACGGTATTGTCGGAGCGATTACCACGCAACTCTGGTGTGAAAGTGTGCTTGCCGTTGGCTACCTGCTCACCGGTGTGCTTGGCATGCGCCTCGTCTCGCCACCTGCGACCAGTCCGCATCACATCTATATCAGCAACATGCATGGAGTGGGCAATGTCGGTGATCTCGCCATTCACCAGGCACAGCTCGCCATGCTTGCACATCGCTACCCACAGGCACGCATGACGCTGGCCTATGCGGACCTCACCAGCGCCCAGCCACGCTTCCCCAATCACACCGTAGTGCATGGACTCAGCCATTGGGTATACGACACACATGGTCGGATTGCACCACTTACCACGCGGATACGGCGCATGTGCGCACTGGCACTCGCCATCCCGCTGATGCGCTGGGGTGGTCAGGCGCGCCTCGGGCTGACGCGCGCTGAAGCGACTACCCTCAATGCGTTGGCGACTGCAGATTTGGTATGTGCGAGTGGGGGCGGGTATCTCTACGACACGCCACAGCGCGCCACGCTATGGCGCTGGCTCAGCTGGGATTGCTATCTGATTGCAGACATGCTGGTTGCCATCTGGCTCGGACGGCCACTGGTGTTGTTGCCACAGTCGTTTGGCCCCATCCATAGTCGCTGGCTGCGTTGGGGGGTGCAGTATGTGTCACGCCACGCCCAGCACGTCTATGCACGCGAGTCATGGAGTAGTACGTGGCTCACCCATCACGGCATCGCGCACACCATGGCCGCCGACTTGGCGTGGCGCTGGGCGAATCCTCGCCCCCCCGTCCACAACACCCCCCCCATTCTGGGGATTACCGCTATTGACTGGGGGGCACAATATGCAGGATTTGCCGGTCAGCACGCATACGAACAGCGCCTGTGCGCCGTAATGCGCCACTATGTGGCACACGGCTGGCACATTCGACTGTTTGTGCAGAGCCAAGACACCAACCCAGCTTGGGATGACGCGCACGTGGTGCACCGGCTTTGGGCACATATGGCACATCCAGCAGTACAAATCATTCCATTTATTGCGGAGCCACAAGCACTACAACACGCCTATGCCCAACTCGATCGGCTGTTGACCACACGGTTCCATGCGGCCATTCTCCGCCTCGCATGTCAACTCCCGTGTGTGGTACTCAGCTATTTGCCCAAAGCAACGGCCACCATGCATGACCTCGGACTTGGTGCATGGTGTCTCGATATTGCTGATTCCGATGCAGCCACCCTCATCGCCGCACTCGACAGTAGCGCGGCGCAGTATGCGATTCTTGGTCATCTGCCCATCATGGCTACGGCATTTGAATCCGCGCCGTCTGGATATCCGTCAGCTGATCCGCAGTGAGTTCCCACACCTTTTCGCTACCGTTACTGTCGACAATCGCAATGGTTTGTCCTTCACCGAGCACCAGCAACAACACGTAGCGGCCAGGGGGAATGTTGTTCAGCGCAAAAGCGCCATTGGCATCGGTCACCCCACCAATCCCCGCCCCCGAATCAAAGACGTAGGCCTGTTTGTCACCACTGCCGTAGACGGTAGCCAAATAAATACTACGGTTGGCAATCGCCGCACCATTCGCACTCACCAAACGCCCACGCATCAGTGCCTTGCCCGCCGTATGTGGCACAGCAGGTGTGGGCGGAGCGGCGTATTGCGGTGCGCTACATGCTATCACCACCAGCAGTGTAGCGAGCCAAAAAAGCACAGTTGGGAACTTTTTCATGCTGATTTCCCTCAAATAATCCAAAGGTATTATGGCATATTGCCGTATGACCGTCTATAGTAGAGGCTAGGGATATCAATGGGAGGAGTCACCATGACAATAGTGCGGCGCCTGTGTGTCAGTTTGTTACTGATCGTGTCGGTTGTGTATGGGCAGCATACGCCAGTGATGGCGGCGGCGAGTGCCTATGCGACCAAATATGTTACGTCAATCACATACATGAACGTTGGGACGGCGGATGCGAATTTGAGTGTGACCATGTATGATGCCACCGGGACTGATACTGTTGACTACGCACTGACCAACCCGGATGGCAGCGTGCGTTCGATCGCTCCCAATGCGAGTGCCTCACTCTCGGTGTCGAGTATCACCAGCCTCAACAGCGATTGGAAAGGTGGCGCGGTGATTTCATCCAACCAGCCACTCGTGGCAACAGTGGTACAGGTCTCCAATGATGCGGTCATCAAAACTCGACCAGTATCGAATGGATTTAGTAGTAGTGATGGCAGCGCCAATATTATCATCCCCACCGTCCTCAAAACGTGTTTTGCCGATAGTCTGACGACACGCTTCAACGTGCAAAACGTGAGCAGTGGATCGGTGAATGTCACCGTGACACTGAAATGGCCCAATGGCAACACGGCAGCGACACCCGTCAACAGCCAAGCTGTTACCGCGGGGGATGTGGTGAGTGTTGACCTAGGCAGTATCTCCAGTTTTACACCGGCGACAGGCTATACGCCACCCACTGGCTGTGCATTCAACGGCTCTGCCATTATTACTGCCACCGGTGGGAATGTGGTCGCGACGGCCCTCGAAGCCAGTACCACCAACCGCTACGCGAATAGTTTCGAAGGATTCAAAGGCACTGATTCTGATGGTGCGGCCACCGTCTATATGCCGACAGCACTCTGCAACATCAATTACGGCGATGGCACACAGTCCACCGCATATGCGATCCAAAACCTGGCTAGCACTGCCAATACGGTGACGGTCACCTACAACTACCAGGTGCGTGCGGCCAACGGCACCCTGGGGAGTGCAACGTCTACGGCGGTCAACCTCACGATTCCTATAGGATCCAAAGCCAGTGTGCCTGGATGCCAGACCGCACTGACGTCGGTGGGGAATTCTGCCACCTTGACGGGCACTGCCATGCCTGCAAATGCAGTTGGGTCGGCAGTGATTACGGCGAGCAACGGCAACATTGTGGCTATTGGCAAAGTCATCGGAGCGGGTATTTCGGCGGCCACGCCGGGGATTAGTACCGGTAGTGCCAAAGTCGTTGTGCCCTATGTGCGCTATAGCAACCAGTGCTTTACACCGGTACCGAGTGCAGCCATCTGCCGCAGTGAATCACGGCAACGCACCCTTTTTGCCGTACAAAACGTAGGGAGTGGGTCGGCCGCAGTCACCATGAAGCTCTACGATCACAATGGTGTCCAAGTCGGCAGTGACTTCAGCACGACTATTGCTGCTGGTGCCAAAGCATCGCTCAGTCCCGCAAACGTTACACCTGCGGTGGGGACCAGCAATGAATTCGGCTACTGGGAAGTCAACGGCGCCATCGTCTATGCCGGCAGTGCCGTCTTTACGGCCACCGGCAGCACCATTGCCGTGGTTACCCGCGTCTTGAGTATGACCCCACTTGGTCAAGCGGGCGAAGACTTCAACGGCATTCCGCAATAACCACAGACACGGTGGACAGGTGGCGCTGCGGCGCCACCTGTTTTTTTATGGGTCAGGCACAACAGGTACAAACGTCTGGAAGACGGCCTGATAGGCGGGCAGTGCGCTGCCATCATGATTCGGGAATACCACATAATTCTGCCACTGCACCGCTTGTGTCGTCAGCTGCACCGTCGGTGGCACCATTTGGCCACTCACCACCCCACTACTCGGCGCATACACCCACAACGTGGCAGTGGCCACATCGGCGAGCAACACCGACCCCAACACACTACTCACCGCCACCGTATCACCGCGAAACGGGAGCGCTGGTGCAGCCCGCCACGTGTAGTGCGGTGCATCGACACGCCATACCTGCGTCGCATCACCAAAAACGTACACGGCACCATCGACGAGTGCTGCGTGCACGCGTGACATCGGGTGTGGTGCCGTGCTCACCCGTTGCCACTGCGCACCAGTAAGGTGCCAGATGTCGGTGGCCGTACACACCCACAGTACTCCTTCGACACGCACCACAGCCAGTGGTTGCACCGTACTGGGCAGCGCAGCAAGTGCTCCCCACTGCACACCATCCCAGCGCCATACTTCGTCCCCAGCACCACATCCTACCAGCCACACACCCGCGCCATCTGCCCAGATACGGCCACGGGCGCGCACGCACGGAAGTTGACCAGCATCGTGCCACGTGGCATCCGCATCTGCCAGACGCCACCATTGCTGCGCGCCCACGGCCACCAATGCGCCGTCATATCGCGCAAACTGCATCCCTGCTGCTGGATCAGGGACGGCGGGCAACTGGCGCCAGCGCGTCAGTGTCGCAGCTTGAGTGGGAATCTCTGCTACGGGTTGCCAGAGCAGCATCATGGCCACCACAATGCCTACTACTCCCCCCAAGCCCACCCACCACCAACGGGGGATAACCGACCGTATTGGCGGCGGATCACGTGGTGGTGGTGCCACATCGAGGAACCCCTGACGAATCGCATACAACGTGGCTTCGGTACGGGAAGCCACGTTGATTTTGCTAAAAATATTGCGGAGATGGACTTTGACCGTGTTGTCGCTAATATCGAGCTGGAGCGCAATCTGTTTGTTGCTCAAGCCCTGCGCCACCAACACGAGGATTTGTTGTTCGCGCTCGCTCAACATATATCACCGTACCACGGCATAAATAGTGACATCACCGCTGGTATAGAGCGCCTGCACAGCGGCTTGCCCCTGAAGCACACTTGGTTTCATCACCCCACGCTCACTCGCATAGATGTGTGTCACTTCAGGGTGGTTTTGCACAAATGCCACCACCTGTGCAGCACTGCCATCCATGGTACTCGTCTCATGCGTCGTTGCGCTGACTTGGGCCACCCACGCATCATCACCATAGGTGTACAAGACCGGCGGAGTCGTCACCATGCGTCCCGTGAGTGGGAGTGCCCACCAGCCTCCATCACTCCCACGATCGACTCGCCACATCCACCCCGTGGAATTCGTTGCAATGACTGCATCACGGGGCAATGTGGCATTAATCCACGTCAGTGCATCACGATCTGCGTGTGTCACCAAAATCGTATCATCGCGGACCACATGCTGGATGGACTCCACGTTGGCAAGCGTTAGACCGATAATCACAAGCGCCACCACCCATGCCTGCCCACGCAGCCGCTGTGCCATCCAACCAGCCAACCATGCAATCCCCAAGGCAAGCGGCACGTACATGGCCGTTGTCACCGTTTCATTGGTGAAAAAGGAGATATACGGTAACTGGAGCAACCACGGATTCGCAAGCAGTGCTACCACGATCACCCACAGTACGAGTGATGCCATGCGTGTTACACGCCAACGCACTCCCCACGCCGCTGCACACACAAAGACAGGGACCAACCAGCGATTGTTGCGTGCCCAAAACAACCCATCACTAAAAGCATTCTGAGTGGCGTTCCCGACCACATGCATCGCTGATGCACCTGCACCACCGCGGGTTTGCGCCAGCACAAACAGCCACCACGGCAACGTGACCAGCAATGCGACTCCAGCCGCATACCACGTATGACGTCGGGGCAACCCGTAGACGATCATACATACCAACGCCCAGGCAAGCACCATGCCAAAGACGGCCATGTGCGTCACGCTGAGAGCGATGATTGGCATGATATACCAGAGCCAATCCCGACCACGGGTATCACGCCACAACGCCTCGAGCGCCACCAGTGCCACTGGCAACAACACCATGCCAATGAGTAACGTGTAGCGACTCCAGCTGAGATAAAACGCCGGCATAATCGAAATCAGGCCTGCCACCAGCATGGCAGTTGCGAATGCCGCCCAATTGCGCCACCATACCCACGCCATGCCCGCCACACTCAAAATGGCCAGCACATTGAGTATCTGCCCACCATACAACAACATACTCGGGATATCGGTCACGGTCATCCCACTCATGTGCATCAAAAATGCCATGATGCTGTGGTAGCCGCTATGAAACGTCAAACGAGTCACCGGTAGATATGGCGTCAAGTCCCATGGAGCACGCCCCTGTTCAAAGGCCACCCGAATCAACAGTGCATGATGTACTGCATCGACCCATGGTGGAAAGATGAGCGTAGCAACCTGCATGATGCGTGTCCACGCCACACTGCTCGCCACCAGCACAATGGCCACACTCCCCCACCACGATACACGTGGATGAAGCGTATCCGTGCACTGCTGCCACATGCGCCAGAGCATCAGCGCACTCGCCCCCCACAATACCCACACCAACAGCTCGGCAGGCACACGCAGCTGCGTCGCAGCCGCCCATATGTAGAGCAGCACCACCAGGCTCGGGCCAACGGTCGCCCCCACCATCCAGCGCACCATGCGACTAGGCGTCTGTAGGGGGAGCAGGTGCTGGAGCCACCAGGCTGGCACCACGAGTAATAAGACGAATGACACCCCCCAGCGTGCCATCCCGCCTACGGTCCACAAAAGACCAGCAAAAATCGCAACCACGAGTAACAGATGACGTTGATTGTGTTGTGGGAATATATCAGACACAGCGGGTATCCTCATCGACGTAGGGAGCACCTCACCCACCAGATTCCCTGTAATGGGATACCTTATGCTCCTCTCGTATAATACAATGAATCTACCACCAGACCGCATCAGCTTGGGAGCACGTATTCATGCCACATACCATCGACATCATCGACTCACATACTGCCGGTGAACCGACCCGCATGGTGCTCAGCGGTGCACCCGACCTCGGGAATGGCCCATTGTCCCAGCGACTCATCACATTGCGCACCCAGCACGACGCGTTCCGCCGCACCGTCATCAATGAGCCTCGCGGCAACGATGTGCTGGTCGGCGCCCTGCTCTGCACCCCTCATGACCCGAGCGCCAACATTGGCGTCATCTTTTTCAACAATGTCGGCTACCTGGGCATGTGTGGCCACGGCACCATCGGCGTCGTCGCCAGCCTCGCCTATCGCGGACTGATTGCCCCTGGTATCCACCGCATCGAAACACCCGTGGGCACCGTCAGCGCTGAGCTCCACGCCGACGGCAGCGTCACCGTCGCCAATGTCCCCGCCTACCGACTCCACCAGCACGTGGCCGTGCCCCTCGATGATGGTCAGGTGGTACACGGCGACGTGGCCTGGGGCGGCAATTGGTTCTTTCTCTGCCACGACCATTCCTGCGATTTGACCCACGACACGCTCAGCTATCTGACCAACTACGCATCCCGCATCCGCACCGCCCTCACCCGCGCCAGCATCACGGGGCGTGACGGCGCCGAAGTCGACCACATCGAGCTCTTTGCGCCTGGCCAATACGGCGCCCACAGTCGTAGCTTTGTGCTCTGCCCGGGCGACGCCTACGACCGCTCGCCGTGTGGCACCGGCACCAGCGCTGCGTTGGCCTGTTTGGCGGCCGACGGCGTGCTTGCCCCTGGGCAGGAATGGATCCAAGAAAGCATCATCGGTAGTCGCTTCCGTGCCCACTATACCTACGACCAGCATGGGCAGGTCTGCCCCATGATTACCGGCGCGGCCTTTATCACCATGGTCGGGCAACTGATTGTGGCCGACGGCGATCCCTTTGCCAGCGGAATCACGCGATGAGTACACCCCACGTCATCATTGTCGGCGGCGGGATTGTGGGCTGTGCCTGCGCGCATGCCATGGCCCAGGTGGGCTGGCGCATCACGCTGGTCGAACAAGACACCATCGGCAGTGGTGCGACCGCCGCCGGCATGGGTCAAATCGTCGCCCTCGACGATTCCCCCGCTGAGCTGGCGCTCACCGCCGACTCACAACGGCGCTGGCATACCCTCGTCCAGACCGCCCCACACATCCACGAATACACCCCCTGTGGCACCATTTGGGTGGCCAGCGACGACGCCGAAATGACTCTCGCCACCAGCAAAATTTCCACCTACCACGGCGCCGGTCTCCACGCCGAAATCCTCGACCACACCGCCCTCTATCGCCACGAGCCCAATCTGCGCCCCGGGCTACCCGGTGGGTTGCGCATCGGCGGCGACGCCGTCGTCTATCCCTCACGCAGTGCGGCGTGGTTGTGGCAACAGGCACAAGCCACCACCGCCACCACCTTCATGCGGGCAACTGTCGTCGCCGTGCATGAGGCAGCCGTGACCCTGAGCGACGGTCGCCACCTCAGCGCAGATGCGGTAGTGATTGCCACTGGGGCAATGGCGCGCACACTCTTGCCCGAGCTGCCCATCCGCGCCAAAAAGGGTCATCTCGCTATCACCGACCGCTATCCGAGCTTCATCCACCACCAGGTGGCCGAGCTGGGCTACGTCAAAAACGCCCACCTCGCCGACGTTGATACCGTGTCGTGCAACGTGCAACCACGCGCCACCGGCCAGCTCCTGATCGGCTCGTGCCGCCAATTCGACATCACCCATAGCGCCATCGACCACGCCATGCTCCAGCGCATGCTGGCGCGTTGCCTCGCGTTTCTACCCGGGCTAGCCCAGATGCGCACCATCCGCACCTGGACCGGCATCCGCGCCGCTACGCCTGATGGGCAACCACTCATCGGTCCCCATCCATGGCGCCCAGGCGTCTACCTCGCCACCGGCCACGAAGGACTGGGCATTACCACGTCGCTCAGCACCGGCATGCTCGTCAGCGCCCATCTGGCGCATACCACGCCCAGCATCGACCCCACCCCCTACCTGCCTGCCCGCTGTGTGGTGCCCGTATGATTACGCTAATCATCAACAACCAACCGTTCACCTGTGCGGCCGATTGCACCGTGGCCGGGGCCCTCGCCCAAGCCGGCTTCAGCCACACCCGCACATCTATCACCGGCCAGCCACGAGCGCCACTGTGTGGCATGGGCATCTGTGCCGAATGTCGCGTCACCATCGACGACGTGCCGTATCAGCTGGCCTGTCAAACGTTGGTCGCACCCGGCATGCGCATCACCGTCCCAGCCCAGGAGTCGCCATGCAACACCTGACCGTCGACACCATCATCGTCGGTGCCGGCCCGGCCGGACTCACCGCCGCTGCCGATTTGCTGGCAGCCGGGCAACAGGTGGCACTCATCGACGACAACCCGCAGGCCGGTGGGCAGATCTGGCGCGGCCTCGGCGATGCCCGCGCCCAACACGCCGCCGCCATCACCAGCCACCCCCGCCTGCACTGGCTGCCACAATCTCGCGTCGTGGCCGCCCCTACACCACACACGCTCCTGGTCGAAACAGCCACGCAGGCACTCCTCATCACCACCACGCACATCATCATCGCCACCGGCGCCCGCGAACGCCTGCTGCCCTGCCCGGGCTGGACCACACCCGGCGTGATGGGTATCGGCGGTCTGCAAGCCCTCGCCAAAGGTGGCATGCCCATCGCCGGCAAACGCATCGTACTGGCTGGCACAGGCCCACTCATCTGGCCGGTGGCGCACTATTTGGCCACACACGGCGCCATTCTTTCTGCCATCATCGAGCAACAGCCAGTGACGCGCTTGATGCGATTTGGTACTGCTTTGCTGTGTTCATTGGAAAAAACTTGCCAAGTCTTGACATACTTCAGCGCGGTGTGGCGCACACCCATCCGGCTTGCTAGCACCGTCACCGCCGTGCACGCCACCCGTGACGGCTTGGCGGTTTCGTTCCAAACGGCGCATACCACGCACACCATCGCCTGCGACCTGCTAGGGATGGGCTACCACCTCGTCCCCAATCTCGAGCTGGCACAACTGCTGGGCTGCACCACCACACCATCTGGCGTCGTCACCGACGATGCGCTGCGCACCACGCAGCCACATATCTTCGCCATCGGCGAAAGTCGTGGTATTGCCGGCATCGACTGCGCCATCGCCGAGGCACACCTAGCTGCCGCTATCATCTGCAATGGCGCTACGCACACGTGGCAGCGGCGCGTCCAGCGCGAGCGGCGCGTTGCGGCACTGTTGGATCGTTCGTTCCCTGTCACGCCACCACCCGTGGATGATGACACCATCGTCTGCCGCTGCGAAGACGTCACCCACGCCCAGCTCGCGCCATTCCACGACTGGCGCAGCGCCAAACTCCAGACCCGCTGTGGCATGGGCGCCTGCCAAGCACGCATCTGTGGCAGTGCAGTGGCCACATTGTACGGTTGGCAGGCCGATTCTGTACGCCCACCCATCGTCAATGCCCGCGTGGAGACGCTGGCACAACCTGTTTTTCCAGAGAAAGGATGACCGACTATGGCACTCACCTGGCGCGGCGTGATTCCCGCCGTCACAACTCCCTTCAATGCAGACGGCAGCATCGACCACGGCTTTTATGCGCACCACATCCAGTGGATGCAATCTGCCGGCTGCGTGGGCGTAGTGCCCAGCGGCTCGTTGGGCGAGGGCGCCACCCTCACCATGGATGAAAAGGTTGCCCTCTACCGCACTGCCGTCGCTGCCATCGGCGACCACGGAGGTGTCATCCCGGGCATTGCGGCGCTCTCCACCGCCGAAGCGGTCAGCATGGCCCAAGCCGCCGAGTCCGTCGGCTGCCGTGGTCTGATGGTCCTACCACCCTACGTCTATTCCACTGACTGGCGCGAAATGAAGGCCCACCTGGTGGCTGTCATCAACGCTACATCGCTGCCCGTCATGCTCTACAACAATCCGCCCGCCTACAAAACCGACTTCACCCCCACGCATATCGCCGAGCTGGCCAGCGAATGCCACACACTCGTCGCCGTCAAAGAATCAAGTGCCGACGTGCGCCGCATCCACGCCATTCGCGCCCTGATTGGTAATCGGCTGGAACTCTTGATGGGGGTCGATGACTTGATCGTCGAAGGCGTCAATGTGGGTGTCACCGGCTGGATTGCCGGCTTGGTCAACTCGTTCCCGCATGAGTCGGTGGCCCTCTTTGATGAGGCCATGGCCGTCGCACAGGGCGGTGGCGACCGTGCCAAACTCGATGCGCTGTACCACTGGTTTTTGCCGCTCTTGCGCCTCGACACCGTCACCAAATTTGTGCAGCTCATCAAGCTCAGCCAAGAAATGGTCGGCATGGGCAATAGCCGCGTACGCGCCCCGCGTCTCACCCTCAGCGGTGCTGAGCTGGCCGATGCCACTGCCATCATCGCCCACGCTATCGCCAATCGCCCCCGCTAAACACATACTCCCCACCGCCGTGGCTGGCGGTGGGGAGTGTTGTGACGGGCGTTATTTCTCGCAGGTGCCTGC
>JACCDP010661585.1_pt1 | contig 22551 bp, 19 predicted proteins | sample 7445841 | NCBI WGS metagenome assembly JACCDP01 (sample SAMN15323441, study PRJNA562643) | freshwater metagenome | isolation source: river surface water | place: USA:Blue River Watershed | collected 2017-08-17
ACGGACATTACAAAGCGTATAGACAATCCAATGAAGCCGTGGAAATAGTACAAGTAACGCCGGGGGTTGATTTTGACGAAACAACGGCATTACGACAGATACTGGTGGATCAACCATCGAATTTGTTCAATATCGATTTTCTAGCTACCCAAGCCTATTTTATTTCAGAGGAAACGGCCACCATGTTGGAGAAGATGTATTTCGAAAATCATCGATTGGGCGAAGTAAGAGATAGGATAGAGGAGACAGAACCCATCTTACGAAGTGCACATTTGTTGCAGTTTGATATGAGTGCGGTTCGCTACAGCGAATTTCCGGGTTCTCTTTTGAAGAGCCCGAATGGATTGTATGCCGAGGAAGCCGTTAGAATTGCTCGGTATGCAGGGGTTTCCAATAAATTATCGTCTGCGTTTTTTTATGGTATGAAATTGAGTTCTGCGGATGAAGTTTCATCCTTGCTATTGGCTCAAATGATTTGGTATTTCGTGGACGGTTGGGTAAGTAGATATCACGATCATCCGGTGATTGATTCGAGTGATTTTGTGGTATACAGGAATCGACTGAGCAGTACAGGGCATGAAATTGTATTTTACAAAAGCAGTAAAAGCAATCGCTGGTGGATGCTCATTCCTCATCCGTACGAGGAGTTAAACCTTTTTATCGGTTGTTCTTACAGGGATTACGAAATGGTGTGTGCGGACGAGATGCCGGATCGCTGGTGGCGCGCCTACCAACGCTTGATGTAATAAAATTGAAGCATTCAACACAAATAGCGCACTGAGTTGTTCTATTTGGTGTTACAAGACGTAAATTTGCACAACAATTATGAGTGAAGGTTTTTATACCCTAAAAGTGAAAAATGTCGTTAAAGAAACGGCCGATGCAACTACATTTTATTTTGATATACCTTCGGATTTGTCCGAAAAATTCTCGTATACCCCTGGTCAGTATTTTACGTTCGAAACATTGATTGGTGGAGAAAAGGTTCGTCGAAGTTATTCTTTGTGCACGTACAGCGGCGTTGATGCCGATCCTGCGGTTACGGTAAAACGCGTTGAGGGGGGAAAGATGAGTAATTACATGAACGATGCCCTCTCTGTGGGATCTGAAATACAGGTAATGCCTCCCATGGGTAAGTTTACGATGACTCCGGATTCCAGCCGGTCCACTCATTACGTTTTATTTGGTGGGGGTAGCGGAATTACTCCATTGATGGGTATTGCGAAAGCGGTCCTAAATCACGAACCCAATAGTCAGGTAACCTTGGTTTATGCCAATCGGAATCCAGACGCGGTGATTTTCAAAACTGCCTTGGTGGAAATGGAAAAAACGTGGAGCGGCCGATTTAAGGTAATGCACAATTATGATTCAGCTCCATTGACTTGGTTTGGATTGAAGGGGTTACTAACCACCGATAAGGTTTCATCGATCGTGAAATCTAAAATAGGCGGTCCTTTTGATACCTACCAATATTTCATTTGTGGACCATCGGGTATGATGGATGTGGTGAAGAATGGATTGCAGCAATTGGGAGTTTCCGGTGATAAAGTCCATACGGAATATTTTACGGCTCCGACTTCATCCAGCAGTGATTCTAAGCCCAATCAAGAGACAGATTTTACAGGAACTGCGGAAATTACGTTAACCGTATACGGAAAAACGCATACTATCACTTGCGATCAAAACACTACGGTGTTAAATGCTGCGATGAAACAAGGCATTGATCCTCCGTATTCCTGTACGGTAGGTGTTTGCACAACGTGCAGAGCCAAAGTGCTTTCGGGTAAGTTGCATATGTTGGAACGCGAAGGTTTGAGCGATTCGGAAATTGCACAGGGATATGTGCTTACCTGTCAGGCCGTACCTCGTACTTCCACCATTACCATCAAGTACGAATAAATTCCAGTGTTTTTCCTAGAAATTTACTACGGCAGGGTAGTGTAATTCCTAATCTTTTGCAATAACTGATGAAAATCTTCCGGTAAATCGGAGGTGAACATCATTTGTTTTCCTGTGGTAGGGTGAATAAATCCTAGCTCTTTAGCATGCAGAGCTTGTCTGGGCATCATGGTGAAACAATTCTCTATAAATTGTTTGAATTTGGGTAAGGCTGAACCTTTGCGTACTTCGTGGCCTCCGTACAATTCGTCTGAAAATAAAGGATGACCATGGCCCGAGAAATGCGCTCTAATTTGGTGGGTTCTTCCAGTTTCCAATTCGCATTCAACCAGGGTGCTGAAGTAGAAGTTTTCCAATGTTTTGTAATGGGAAATCGCAATTTTACCGTCATCGGGTTGGTGGTAGTTCTTGGATTTTCTTCTATCGGATGGGTCTCGAGCTAAGTAGGTGGTGTAAGTGCCATTTCCCGGATTAGGTTCCCCCCAAACCAGGGCCCAATAACGACGGTGGATGCTGTGTTCAAAAAACTGTTTCGACAAATGACTTAAGGCGAATTCAGTTTTTCCGATTACTAACAATCCCGATGTGTCTTTGTCGATTCGATGCACCAACCCAGGTCGATGGGCTCGATTAGTTTGTGGAAGTTCGCCAAAATGATAAACCAAAGCATTTACTAGGGTGCCACTGTAATTGTTGTAGCCTGGATGGACCACCATTCCTGCAGGTTTGTTGATTACCAGCAAGTCGTTATCCTCGTAAACGATATTTAGCGGAATGTTTTCAGGATAAACGGTAGTATCTCTTGGAGCTTCGGGCATAAGTACCCGTACATTATCTCCTGCTTTAATTTTATAATTGGATTTGATGGTTTTATTATCAACCACCACGCAGCCCGCTTCAATAGCTGCTTGTACTTTGGTTCTTGATGCATTGGCAACTTTGTGCATTAACCATTTGTCTATGCGCATCGGCTCCTGTCCGGGGTCTGCGATAAAATGGTAATGTTCAAATAAGCCGTCTTCGTTGTCTAATAGTTCTTCGTTTTCTGCCTGCATCGAAGCAAAACTACGACCAATTGTTGGTAAAAGGAGATTGGGTATGAATTTGAAGTGGTAATTAGACGGATAAATCAATTTTACCCAAGACCAATCCTGCCCAGTGGGCTTGGTTTACAATTACCGGTTTGCCAATTTTATTGTTGATTTTATTGGGTTCGGTCAAGTACGTATGTGTATGACCTCCTAAAATCACATCTATGTTGCTGGTAGCGGCTGCTAATTTTAAATCGTCTATTTTGGAAGTATTGTATTGGTATCCCAAGTGACTAATTACAACCACAGCACTGCATCGTTTTTTCTGTTTTAAATAATCAGCCCAGTATTGAACTTTCGCTATTGGGTCTTGATACACGATGCCTGCTCGATTTTTTTCAGTAACAAGATCTGTTAAGTCCAATCCAACGCCAATTACCCCTATTTTTAAATGGTTAACGGTATAAATTTCGTAGGGTTTAACTAAATCTTGTAATGGAGTTTCGGTTAGGTTGTAATTGCAATTGAGAAGATCAAAGTTGGCGTACTTTCGGAATGTATCGGCTAAATGTTGTATGCCTAAATCGAATTCGTGATTGCCCAAGGTTGTGGCTTTATAACCGGCAATATTCATCCACTCGTATTCTACCTTACCTTGGAAAATATTGAAATATGGGGTTCCTTGAAAAACATCGCCGCAATCCAATAGCAAGGTGTTTTCGTCTTTATGGATTTTTAGCAGGTTGTAAATATTCATTATGCCACCTTGTCCCGACAATTTGTGGTTGGCAGGAAAAGATTCTATTCGAGAATGAAAATCGTTGGTATGTAAAATGGTGATGGATTTTTTGGCAGGATGGTTGAGAGTATTAAGGGTTGAGGCTGTAAGCAAATCGGGTATTACCAATGCCGAAATTGCGGCAGCGGAGGTTGATTTTAAGAACTTTCTGCGACTGGTTTTCATGTTTTTGCGTGGTTAATGCCTTGCGTTGCTGGGTTGCATTAATTTGATTCTTGGTTGAGAACGTGGAAGGATATTTTTGTTGGTCTCATACTCGTTTTGCAGCCCCTGAATCAAGGCTTCCCTAACAGTGATTCCCGTATTCCAAAAATATTTTGCCTGCTTACAAATGATGTATCCATCTCCACCTACCGCCATGTAGTCGTTGATCGCTACTATGTACGATTTTCTTGAATCGAATCTGCTGCCATTGATTTGAATGTTTTCTGCTTTGTAGTTGTTTATTGTGCAAGTGGCATTGGCTAAATAAGCCCCATTTTTTATTGCGATATGTTGAAACAGGCTGTCGGTTTGTGCACCGGTAAGTTGGATAATTACCAAGATGTTTTCGTACGGCATGGCTTCGAAAATATCTCCCAAAGAAATATTGCCCGGAGAAAGGCTATTTCTAAGACTTCCGTTGTTTAAAACGGCAAAATCGCAATACTGGGGACTGCTATTAGGAAGGGAAGCCGAATGTAGAGGTTTGGTATTTAAGTATTTGTTGCCCTGTGAGAGCATATAATCTGCCGTGAGATTTCCTAAATTTCCTGTGGTATATTGATTGCTAAAAAGGGTATCCAGGGTTACGATGGGCCTAGACATTTTGGCGTATAGGCTGTCGTGGTAGGGTTTTATGAAATCCGAAATATACATATCGTGAAAGAAATCCGATATATACATTTTGTGATAGGTTACTATAGAATCGGAATGAACGGAAATATTCTGACCGGATGAAAATTGGAGGGGTTTACTGCTTTTGCAGGACGATGCCAATAACAACGCAAGAGCGATGAAAACGTATTTAAATCCTAATTTCTTGGGTCTTTTGGGTGTGGAATGGCTAGGAGTTGATAAGAGAGAAAAATAAACACCCATGATATAATTTTCGCAATTTTAATGGAAAAATTATTAGAAAGCGGGGGATTTTGTTAAGATTTAATTAATCGTACGTTAAATTAATGGCTTGAGTTGTTCAATAATGGCTTTTTTTTCTGAATTTTGTACAGATTATGAAGAAGTTCTTTTTGATTTGCTTAACTGTTGGGGCTGCATTAAATGCTTGGTCTCAGTGCGATGAACTTTTTATTTCTGAGTACGTTGAAGGTTCAAGAAATAACAAGGCATTGGAGATTTATAATCCCACCGGTTCTACCATAGATTTGAGTCAGTATAGAATCACGCGTTGGCAGAATGGATCAGCTTCTTGGACGCCACAATATTCAGACGTTTTGTCTGGTAAGCTTGAATCAAGGGATGTTGTAGTTTGTGTATTGGATAGAAGAGATTCCACGAAGACGGGACAGGATACGCCAGTTGTACTTCCATTGCGATTAAAAGCGGATTTGTTTTTAAGTCCAATTTACACAGTAAGTTATTCCATGAGTTTTAACGGGGATGATGCGGTAAGTTTAGACAAGTACAATCCTGAAACGGACAAGTGGTTGCCTGTTGACATTATGGGTAAAATTGGTGAGCAGCCGAAGCCAGCATGGAGTAATAAACCTCCATACACAGGCACAGGGACTTGGTATACCCAAGATAAAACATTGATTCGCAAGGATTCCGTTGTAACTGGAATAAAGAAAAACCCTTCTATATTTAACCCTGAGGTTGAATGGGAATTAAATCCTAGGGATATGTTTGATTCCTTGGGTTTTCACTATTGCCTTTGCGGTTGGCCGGCCAAAGTAAAAGAAATTAAATCTATTGAAGTTTCTTTGTACCCAAATCCGGCACAAGATAAAACCAGTGCGTTCTTAGGCTTCAAACTTGCTAGTGTTCGCGTGCTTGATGCCAAAGGAATGGAAGTGGAAATTGAATCTTCTATTAATAATGATGGATTGAAAGACTATTTGGTTTGGGAAGCCAATACATCATCGATTAGTGCTGGAATTTATTTGGTGCAATTTTTAGGAACTAAGGGTGAATACGCTACGGCCCGATTAATGAAATAATGATGAATTTCATGCCAACATTGGTAAAAAGATTCTGGGTTACGGTTGCCTTTTTGGCAACCGTACCTGTTTTTTCTCAAGTGGTAATTAAGGGTCAGGTTACGGATGATATCAGCGGCGAATTCTTGTCGAATGCTACTGTCACCACCCGCAATCAAACGGCTGTAACCGGCAAAGATGGAGCTTTTGTTTTGCAATTGCCGATGGGTGAATATATGTTGGTTTGCAGTTTGGATGGGTATTCATCGGATAGCGTCTTGGTTCAGGCCGATCGGAACATGATCAGTGGCTTGGTGTTTCGATTAAGCAACCAAAGTGCATCGATGCAGGCTGTTCAGATTACGGCTAGTGTGGCTAAAGACAGAAAAACGCCAATTGCATATTCAAATTTGATGGGTAAAGATTTGCAAGAGCGATTGGGAAGTGCCGATTTGCCAACCATGTTAAATCAGTTGCCGGGTGTATATTCTACCCAACAAGGGGGAGGGGCTGGCGATGCTCGGATCAGTATTCGGGGATTTAATCAACGGAATATTGCTGTGATGATTGATGGTATACCGGTAAACGATATGGAAAATGGGGCAGTGTATTGGAGTAATTGGTTTGGGTTGGCAGGAGTTACCTCATTAACACAAGTTCAACGAGGATTAGGATCTAGTAGAATAGCTAACCCCGCCGTTGGCGGATCTATGAATATTATAACTCGTGGGATTGGCAATCAGGAGAGAATTGAGGGCAATGTAGAAATTGGTGATTCGAAATACGAACAATATTCTTTCAATTATACTAGCGGGAGATTACCGGGAGATTGGGGTTTTACCATGAGTGGTACACGCAGAACCAGCACTGGGTATGTAGATAATTTGTACGACAATATGTTCGCCTATTTTTTCAAATTGGAAAAACAAATCGGCAAGAAACATACCATAAGTTTTGCTGGCATGGGTGCACCTCAGAGTCATGGTCAGCGTTCTTTTCGAGCTAGGTTGAGCCTATACGATGAGAATTTAGCCAAGGAATTGGGAATGGATACCACCTTGCCTCGTATGTCTAAAAACATGGGTAGAAAGTACAATCAACATTGGGGGACGATTCAAGAATTCGACACGGTAATGAGAAAAGATGTTCAATCCGGAAAACTGTTGGTGGATACAGTTTGGGGAAGGGGATATGTTCAAAACGAGCGGGAAAACATGTTCCACAAGCCTCAGATTTATATCAAGCATGATTGGAAAAAGAGCAGCAAGTTGTTCATAACATCCACCCTATACGCTTCCTATGGAAGAGGGGGTGGTTCACAAGCGGCGAGTGGCAAAATTCCCCAAATTCCGCAGAATTATGGTACCTATGATTTTCAATCGGCCTACGAAAATAACAAGTATGGAGATGGGGTGTTTTATGATCCTATCGATCCTAAATATTCGAGTACTGAGAGAAAATCCGCGGCCATCATTCAACGTGGGGTAAATAACCACAACTGGTATGGCTTGTTAAGCACGGCACAATATAAATTAAGTCCGCATTGGAATTTAACAGGTGGAGTGGATGCTAGAATGTATTATGGAAAACATTGGAGAGAGGTCTATAATTTATTGGGTGGAGATTATTTTATTCCAACAGATAAAAATCCAAATTACTCCCAAGACCACATGTACAGAAAGGGCGATAAATTCTTTTATCATAACGATGGGTTGGTTAATTGGTATGGGACTTTTGGCGAAGCGGAATACAGCAAAGGCAGGACTTCTGCATTTTTGAATTTGAGTGCCTCTCGAAGCAATTACAAACGGGTAGATTATTTCAAGTTAGATTCTAATAAAAATCCTCAAGAGACTCCTTGGGTGCGCTTGAATGGTTTAACAGTAAAGACGGGGGTAAACCACAATATAAGTAGAAAAATAAATGTATTTTCTAATGTTGGTTATTTGAATAGGCCTGCTCGATTTAATAACATTTTCGACAATTCGAATAAGAGGGTACGCGGGGTGGAAAATGAATTGGTTTATGCAGCTGAAGGTGGAGCTGGCTACAAATCCAAGCGCGTTGCAGTTACGTTGAATGGTTATTATACATTATGGAAGAATAAACCGGTAGATTTTTTATCTCGGTTTACCGATTTAGACGGTAATGAATATACGTTTAATATCAATGGGCTGTCTGCGTTGCATAAAGGCATAGAATTGCAGTATACCTTGAAACCTGGGGACGGTATTAGTATAGAAGGTAGTATGGCAATGGGTGATTGGGTATGGCAATCGGGCAGTAAAGCCATTGTGCGAAACGATGCGGGAGATTCCATTGGGGCTGTAAATTTTGATGCCAACGGAGTTCACGTAGGTGATGCGGCACAGAATCAAATTGCTGTATTGTTGAGGTATGAGCCCACGTATTTAAAGGGGGCTTATTTCACTTGGCAATACATCCGATTTGGGAAGCACTTTGCTGATTTTGATCCTACGGTTCTGGTTGGATCCTTTGCCGGTAAAGAATCGTTTCGATTGCCCGATTATTGGGTAATGAATATCAGTGCGGGGTATAAATTAACCTTGAAGAATGGCACTAGGGTTCAGTTTTATGGAATGATAAATAACGTAACTGATAATTTATATATATCGGATGCTCAACATAGAAGTTTGAGTTATGATCTTAATGTTTCGGCTGCTGAGGCCGATGCAAACGCACGATACACGTTTAATCCCAAAAATTTAGAAGTTTTTGTTGCACCGGGTTTGCGGTACACAACCGGTATTCGAATTACCCTTTAAATATTGAAATATATGAAATTGAAAAACATAGTTTTAACGATTGTTGGCCTTTTGGTCAGCGGATTGAGTTTCGCTCAGGCCACGTTGCCCGCGTTTTGGAATTGCAATGATCCTGCTGCTGCGCCTGCGGGTTGGAGTTTGAATCAAGGTACATCGGGTAATTTTGTGTATACCTCGGGTACGTTGGTAAAGAGTTCACCTGCTTCCATTCGTTTGGATAATACCGGTGAGTTTTTGCAAATCAATTTTACCGGAACTGCGGATACTGTTTTTTATTATATCAGTGGAACAGGAGCGAGTGGAGCTACCGCATGGTCTGGTACTTTTTTAGTTCAAGAAAGTAGCAATGGCATAGATTGGGTGGATGTAACTACGTACAAAGATGATTTGGGATTGAGTATTAAAGAGCGTTTTTCTTTGCTCAGTACCACAACGAAATATGTGAGATTTTACTTTAAAACGAAAGCCACTGGATATAATGTAGCCATTGATGATATCACCGTAAGCGATGGAATTGGTGGTTCAAAACCTGAATTGGTGGTAGAATATGCGGGTAATGTTTTGTCGGATGGTAAAGAATTACGCGTAGGTGGCGCCGATGTGGTGGATATTTCAATTAAAAATAATAGTTCTTCTGCTGATTTGGTGATTGTTGATTTGAAGAAGTCTGGTACCAATGCTGCCGATTTTAGTACCACACAGAGTTTTCCCTTTACTGTTAAAGCAGGTGAAACATCTGTTTTGAGTATCGACGTTAATAAAAATGTAACTTCCGGTTCCTTAAAGGCTGTTTTGAATATTTATAGTAATGACAGCAATAATTTGCCTTTTTCTGTAAATCTATTTGCAATTCGTGGTGGACTTGCAAGTGAACCCACTTCTCCTTCCAGTGCGGTAGCGGTAAAAACAAATTTAGCTTGGAAAACCACGGTGACCTTAACGGCTGGCGCTGAATTGGTGGATGGGTATTTGGTGTTGTTGGGTAAAGGAAGTGATGTTACGAGTTTGCCAGTGGATGGTGTTGAGTACGAACGAGGCGGGTATATCGGCAATGACAGAATATTGTTTGCAGGTGCTGCGGGTGATATTAATTTTGATAATATTGTTGCCAATACTCAGTATTTTGTTAAGGTATTTAGCTTTAATGGATATGGTAGTTTTGCGAATTACTTTACTAGTGCATCTACGAATCTTGATTACACTACCCCCGGATTAAATCCAGGCGCTTATTATGGTACATTAACCGCTTCTGATACGCAGTTGGTGAGCAAAATAAGATCGGTTGTAAGACCACATTATCAAGTGTTTTATTCCAATTTTGGTAGCACTATTGCTTCTAATTTTGAAGCTCGTGATACCACAGGTGGCAAAAAAATAATTAATTGTTTTTATAGTGGGTTTCCTTATATCTATACACCGCCCTTTTTCTTTAATACTGCGGACCCAGATTATTTAAGCAGAGAGCATTCTTATCCTTACAGTTGGATGCCTGAAAGCAGTCAGGATAGTGCAAACTACAGCGATTTGCATATTTTATACTTGGTCCATCAAAATAAGGTAAATGCTAGCAGAAGCAATTACCCTTTTAATAATTTGAAAACAGTAACAGTTAATTTTTATGGGGGTAAGTTTGGTTTGGATTCTGCAGGTGAATTTGCCTACGAGCCTCGCGATTTTGCCAAAGGTGCCGTTGCAAGATCCCAATTTTACATCTGTGCTACCTACAATAGACCTGGTAAAACCTTTACGATTCCTACAGCGAATGACTTTTTGGGGACCAACCAAGATCAAGGGGTTTTAAAGCGTTGGAATTTGCAATATCCGCCTACAAATTGGGAGATAGCTCGACATGAATATATTGCTGGGGTGCAAAACAATAGGAATCCGTTTATCGATAATCCGAATTGGGCTTGTTTTATCGATTTTAGTAAAATGCAATATTTGGCTGGAGGTAATTGTAATGCCGGTAACTCGAATTCTATAACCACAAAAAAGAAAATCGTTGGACTTAATTCTTATCCTGTGCCCGCGACGGATTTACTGAATGTGGACTTATCGGCTTTTGCAGGTGAAGAAGTTAGTTTGTCTCTTACAGATTTCTACGAACGAACTGTAATTCAGTTCACTTCGCAATCAAATACGGTTCAATTATCAACCAAATCTTTAGCTGCGGGAACTTATTTGTTGCTGGTGCAAGGTAAGACCAAGCATGCGGCCCAGGCAGTTGTAATTGCGAAATAATGGATTTTCATTCGCCGGAAATCAAGGATTTAATTCGTCGTTGCTTGCAAGAAGATATTGGCAGCGGCGATGTTTCCAGTATAGCCTCCATTCCTGGCGGTACGTTGGGGACTAGTAGGTTGTTATTGAAGGAAAAGGGTACTGTTGCGGGTTTGGAGTTGGCTGAGGTGATATTGAAGGAAATAAATACCAACATCGAATGGACCCAGCTTGCGATTGACGGCGAAGAGTACGATGCAGGTACTGTATTAGCGACGGCATCTGGCAGTGTTCATGCGTTGTTAGCGGGAGAGCGTTTGCTGTTGAATTTCATGCAGCGCTTGTCTGGAATTGCTACGCAAACACGTCAGGTAGTTCGTTTGATAGAGGGGACGGGTGCAACGATATTGGATACCCGTAAAACAACCCCCGGCTTGCGTGCATTGGAGAAGTGGGCAGTTACTATGGGTGGAGGTAGAAATCATCGAATTGGTCTGTACGACATGGTAATGCTTAAGGATAATCACAACGATTCTGCTGGTGGTATTACAGAGGCTGTATTAAGAACACACGATTACTTAAAAAAAGAGGGTTTGGCATTGGATATTGAGGTTGAAACGAGGAACATGAATGAGGTGAAAGAGGTGTTGTCCTTACCTGGTGTTCGGAGAATTATGTTGGACAATTTTACACCAGATCAGTGTAAAGAGGCGGTTTCATTGATTGCTGGTCGTGTTGAAACGGAAGCTTCGGGAGGAATTACGGCCGATAGTATTTTGGGTTTTGCACAGAGTGGAGTTGATTTTATATCTTTGGGAAGTTTAACACATAGTGTAAAAAGTTTAGATATTAGTTTTAAGACCAAATTATTATGAGAAAAGAGATGTATATTTTCGGGTTAGCTGTTTTGGGTAGTATAGCTGTTTTGGGTTGTGGTGCTAAGCCATCCACCGAGGGTACCGGTGCCAAATCGGGTGCTAATCCATCGGACATAAACACACAAACTACGGGAACACCGGTTCAGAATGCGAATTTAGACACCCAGAAATCGGGATCAGCTCCTGTTAGTACGGAGTTGGTTTGGTATGGATTTGAGGAAGGCATGGAAAAAGCCAAGCGTGAGAAAAAAGTATTATTGGTAGATGCGTATACGGATTGGTGCGGTTGGTGCAAAGTGATGGACAGAGAGACCTATAAGAATGCGGATGTGATTGCTAAGTTGAACAAGGATTTTGTTGCTGTTAAATTTAATCCTGAAATTGATAAGCAGTATAATGTAGATGGAGCTACTAAAAATGGAGAAGGGTTGCTTATGTGGTTGTCGCAAGGAAATCCTGGAGGCTATCCAACGAGTTATTTTGTGTTTAACCCCTCTAAAAATTACAATCGCGCGGCACAACCTGGCTATTTGGCCCCTGCTGATTTTATGAATTTATTGGATTTGGTATTGTCTAAACGCGGATCCTAGGAGTTTTATATGGGCAAGCGGGGAAAGGTAAAATTTAAGGTTTTTGAATCTGTTCGATTGGAGTCTGCCGTAGCAGAGGGTAATTGCATTGCTCGGGTAGATGGGCAGGCTTTGTTTGTAAAGTTTGGTGCTCCAGGGGATGTAGTGGATGTTCAAGTTTTTCAGAAAAAGAAAAATTACATGGAGGGGAGAATTCTGCGTTTTCATGAGAAGTCTGACATTAGAACCAATCCTGTGTGTAAGCATTTTACGGTGTGTGGTGGTTGTAAATGGCAGCATCTTCCGTACACCGAGCAATTGAAATTTAAGCAGCAGCAAGTAGTTGACTCCTTAGAGCGAATTGGTAAAGTAAAAGATTTTGAGGTATTGCCTATCGTTGGAAGTGCGCAGGAATATGAGTATCGAAACAAATTGGATTTGAGTTTTTCAGACCGGGCATGGTTGGTTGAGGTACCCTTGGATGGCGAACCTAGGCCCAAAGCTCTGGGTTTTCATGTCCCTGGAAGATTCGATCGTGTCTTGGACATTGATTATTGCCATCTAATGCCAGCTAAGGTTAACGAAATTCAACGGGGAATACGGAATTATTGCCTTGATCATGGGATTTCATTTTTTGATCCTGTTTCGCAAGAGGGTCAAATGCGCAATTTGTTGGTACGTTGCAATCGGATTGGAGAATGGATGATTTTAGTTTCATTTAAAGAAAATAATCCTACTGAAATTGAGGGATTAATGAAGTATATTCAAAGTTCCTTTGATTCCATTGTATCGCTGCTGTACGTGATTAATGGAAAACGAAACGATACCTTGCAGGATTTGGAGGTTGTTTGTTATTCGGGTGTTCCTTATTTAACCGAGCGTTTGGGAGATAGGACCTATAAGATAAGGCCACAGAGTTTCTTCCAAACCAATACGTTGCAAGCTGAGGTGTTGTATTCCATAACCAAGGAATTTGCGGGTTTATCGGGCCAGGAATTGGTATATGATCTTTATACAGGCACAGGCAGTATTGCCTTGTTTGTGGCGGATCAAGCCAAGGAAGTTGTAGGGATTGAATACGTAGAAGAAGCCATCATTGATGCGAAGGAGAACATGGTATTGAACCAGGTGGAGAATTGTAAGTTTTATGCCGGTGATATGAAGGATATTTTAACGGCTGATTTTATTTTGGAACATGGGAAACCGGATGTTGTAATTACCGATCCACCTCGCGACGGTATGCATCCCAGTGTAGTCGCTAGATTGTTAGAGGCTGAGCCCGCTAAAATTGTTTATGTGTCTTGCAATCCCGCTACACAAGCCAGGGATGCACAGTTATTGGATGAGAAATATAAGCTCGTTAAAATTCAACCAGTAGACATGTTTCCTCACACCCATCACGTGGAGAATGTGGGTCTATGGGAATTAAAAAATAGTTAGCAATTAAGCGAAACAAGCAGCCACAATTTCGGCTTGCTCTTTGTCGTAAATTTTCTTGTAACCCGTTGCAGGGGAAGGGCTGCTCTTTCTGCCGATATAGCGCAACGATTTCGGGAAATCGTATCGAGCTAAATGCAACCAGGTTCCTTGGTTTTTAGGTTCTTCTTGTGCCCAGCAGAATTCAGCATCCTTGTATTGTTCGAAAATTTCGGCCAATTTCCATTCGGGCAATGGGTACAACTGTTCTACACGAACAATAGCTATGTCTTGGTGATTTCCTGCTTCTTTACCCGCTAGGATATCGTAGTAGATTTTACCGGTACAGAAAATAACTCGACGAACCTTCTTTCCAACAAGATTATCGTTGATGACCTCTTGGAAGGTATCATTGGCCAAATCCGACAAGCTACTTACGCATTTGGGATGGCGCAATAAACTTTTTGGACTCATCACAATCATTGGAACTTGGAAATTACGTTTCAATTGCCTGCGAAAAGCATGGAACAAATTGGCGGGGGTTGTACAATTTAGTACTTGCATGTTGGAGCCTGCACAAAGTTGTAAATAACGCTCCAATCGAGCCGAGGAATGTTCGGGTCCTTGACCTTCTTGTCCGTGCGGCAACAATAATGTTAATCCTGAGAATTTACCCCATTTGGATTCTGCACTGGCAATAAATTGGTCGATTATAATCTGCGCACCATTGGAAAAATCACCAAATTGCGCTTCCCAGATCGTTAGTCCTTGGGGCATGCAGGTGCTGTATCCATACTCATATCCTAAGGCCGCGTATTCGCTTAATAGCGAATTGTAAATCGACAATTTAGCTTGTTTGTCCGATAGGTTATTTAGGGGAATGTATTCAGCCTCTGAATCTTCTTTTTTGATAACGGCATGTCTATGCGAAAAAGTACCCCGTTCTACGTCCTGACCTACCAACCTTATGGGGTGATTTTCTTGCAATAAGCTGGCATAAGCCAAAAGTTCACCCATGGCCCAATCGATGGTTTCGGATTCCATCATTTTGGCCCTATCGGCAAATAAATTTTGAACCTTCTTAATAGGTAAATTATTTTCAGGGATGAAACTAATTTTCTCTCCCAATGATTTTAGGGTTTTTAAGGACACTCCCGTTTTAACTTGGGTTTGGAAGTCTTTTGCATCGGCATGTCTAAAACCTTCCCATGTATTTTTTACGGTAGGTTTTTCGGGTTTAAAATCGCCTTTTGCTTCTTCAAATCGTTCTTGAAGCATCGACTTAAACTCCACTTCCATTTCCTTTGCTAATTCGGCATCAATTTCACCTCGCTCTAACAATCTTGCTTTATAGACCTCTCTTGGGTTGGGGTGTTTGTCGATCAGTTTGTACATAGCAGGTTGGGTAAATCTAGGCTCATCGCCTTCGTTGTGTCCATACTTGCGGTATCCTAATAAATCGATAAAAATATCTTGATTAAACTCTAAGCGATACGCCATCGCTAATTTAACTGCGTGCACTACGGCTTCAACATCATCGGCGTTAACGTGCAGTACGGGGCACAGGGTAACTTTCGCCACGTCCGTGCAATACGTGGAGGTACGTGCGTCCAAGTAATTGGTAGTGAATCCAATTTGGTTATTGGTTACTACGTGAATGGTTCCACCTACATAATAGCCCTCCAGACCACTCATTTGTACTACTTCGTACATGATGCCTTGGCCAGCTATGGCCGCGTCACCGTGAATTAAAATAGGACAGATTTTGGTTACATCGTGGTTGTATTTTTGATCGAGTTTCGCTCTGGCTAAACCTTTCACAACGGGATTAACCGCTTCTAGGTGGGAGGGGTTGTCGGCCAATCGTAAATGGACTGTCTTTCCCGATGCCGTTTTCACATCTGTACTGTATCCTAAGTGGTATTTTACATCCCCCTCAAAATCTTCGAATCCTTCTTCCGTTTCGTTTTGGAATACTTTTCCTTCGAATTCGGCAAAAATCTGGGAATAGGTTTTATTGAAGATATTGGCCAATACATTCAAACGGCCTCGGTGAGCCATACCCATTACAAATTCTTCAACTCCTAATCCAGCACCGTATTGTACCACAGCATCCAAGGCAGGAATCAAACATTCTAGACCTTCCAATGAGAATCTTTTTTGTCCGATGTATTTGGTATGTATGAAGTTTTCGAAAACCGTAGCTTGGTTTAGTTTTTTAAGAAAATGACGTTTTTCGTCGGTAGTAAGATTGGGGATATTCCGCGTTTGCTCAAACCTAGACTGCAACCATTCTCTGCGTTTGGGGTCGCGGATGTAGGTGAATTCGCATCCAATCGACTGACAGTAAGTTTGTTCCAGTAATTGAACAATGTCTTTAAGTTTAGCGGATCCAAGACCAAGTTCATGCCCTGCATTGAAGGATTTCTCTAAATCTGCCTCGGAAAGTCCGAAGTTTTCAATGGACAAAGTGGGCTGGTATTGTCTACGTTGTCTTAATGGGTTGGTTTTGGAAAATAGATGTCCTCGTTGTCTGTATCCGTTAATAAGGTTTAAGACGTTGATTTCTTTCAGTGCATCTTCCGATATGGCTTCCCCCGATTCGAATTTTTGCGCACCTAAATCGAACCCTTCAAAGAATTTGCGCCAGCCAAAGTCAACATTTTCGGCGTTTGCTTGGTATTGCTGGTACAAGTTATCGATGGCAGAGGGATCTGCATTGCTCAAGAAGGATACGTCAGGGTTACTCATAATTTTGGTGAAAAAACCTAAATTTCCCTGCAAATTTACCTAAATCTATCGACTAAAACTATTGAAAATAGATTTACACCAAGGAAAACTGGGGGTCTATTACGAAAGGAAACTCAGCCAGGACCAAAACACTACACACCCAAAGAGAAAAGCATCAAATCGATCCAAAGCTCCACCGTGACCGGGGATGAAATTCCCACTGTCTTTTATGTTGTGTTGGCGTTTTAAAGCGCTTTCAAATAAATCACCGGCTGTACCGAACACGGAAAACGCGGCACCCAAAAACAAAGCAGGAAGAGTGTCGCCTAATTCCCAAAAGTGAAAAATCAACGCGGCACATCCAGCGGTAAGTAGGGTTCCACCAATAAATCCTTCCCAGGTTTTTTTCGGCGATAAAATTGCATGCAAGGGATGTTTACCGAATGCTCTACCTGTTAAATAAGCAAAGGTATCCGAACTCCAAATGAGGATAAAAACGGTAAGAGGAAATTGCCAGTGGTATTGGGGTAAATTTTCGGTGTGTTCGAGTATAGATTCCCATGGCCAACCCAAATGCGATTGCCAATTCCAATAATTTAAATTTTCGGGCGGGGTTAAATTTCCCATTTGGGGCAACCACAAGAACAAGGCAATGGGCAAGCTAAGGTATAATGTCCCTGCCAACAGGGTAGACATTTCTTTAATGGCATTTATGTTTTGGGTAAACAACAATAAGGTTGCCAGTATTAAAAATAACAGAGCAGTGGTACCGTTGATGGTAGTGGGTTCTAGGAATTGACTTCCTGCGAAGCTCGCTCCGAAGTAAAACAAATTGATGCTAGCGATACCCCAAGATGCTAAAGGACTCAATCCATTTATAGCCGAAAATTCTTTCCAACAAGCAAATAAAATAATCACGGAAATGCACAGCAGAGCAGCGGGTCCAGAGAGAACACCCAGTACCACCGTACCTGCATACAAGGTGCCATAGATGGCTCTTTCTTGGAAGTTGTTTAACGCCATAGATTATTTAAGCAATTTGTGTTTGACGGGCAATTTTACGGATACAAATAAACAATAGAACAGGGGCTAAAATTACAATTATTCCCAAAGAATAGGGATTGGTAAACCAATGGTTGGTGTCTATATAAATCCCCGTAGAATTGAAATGTTGCAAGGTATAAAAATGCAAAATGATTGCGGTGGCATTGAAAAGAAAATGCACCCAAGTAGATAACCACAGCGATTGGGTGTGCATTCGAATAGAACCTAGCAGGAGGCCAGCTACAAAAATTCCAAAGAATTCGTAAGGTGAAAAATGGATCAACGAAAAGACCAGGGCTTGAAAAATACCCGTGGTTATGGAGTTGGAAAAATGGTTGGCTGCAAATTTGGTGATCAACCCGCGAAAAACATATTCTTCAAGCATAGCGGGCATCCATGCCAATATTAATACACAAACCCCCAATTCTCCCCATGTTTCCATGTCGAGGGTAGCCTCGATAATTTGCTGTCGGTTGGCATTTAAACTTTGGAAGGTCTGCAGTACTGAAAAGGGGAAGATGCGATTGAACAGCCATTCGGAACCTTGGTTGATTACAGAAACGAACGGGGTTAATATTAGGGCAATCAAAAATCCCCAGAGCCAAGACTTTTTAATAGGAAAACGGTTGTAGTTTCCAACTTCTTGTAAATTCCAGCCCACCAAATAGGTGACGATGACGGCGGGAATTCCCAGTGAAATTATGCTTTGGAAGAAGTTGGTCCATCGAAGGAAATTGATATTTATGGCCGAATGGCTTGGCGTAGTTAGCATTCTTCGAACTACATCGGAATCGTCTATATTGAATCCAAGTCCAATAATTGCGGCCATCATGGCGGCTATGTAGGTGAAAAAGAGTGTAAAAAGCAATAAAATGCTAATCCCCATTATTCGTTGAATGGGCTTTGTTTGGGATTGATTGGAATTGGATATGGAAGGAAATAACGAAAATCCTGAGGTCATGGCTTAAATTTGCAATTACTTAATACAATCCTTTGGTAGGCGTTGGGTCGCAAAGATGGTGAAAATTGGTGATATATCGTTGGGTGAATTCCCGTTGTTGTTGGCTCCTATGGAGGATGTGAGTGACCCTCCGTTTCGTTTTGTATGCAAGCAACACGGTGCTGATTTGATGTACACCGAGTTTATCAGCAGCGAGGGTTTAATACGGGATGCAATCAAGAGTAGGCAGAAACTGGATATTTTTGATTACGAAAGACCCATCGGCATTCAAATTTTTGGAGGGGATGAAGAGGCTATGGCCATGGCGGCAAAAATTGTAGATGCCACACAGCCCGATTTGTTGGATATAAATTATGGATGTCCAGTGCAAAAGGTGGTTTGTAAAGGCGCTGGTGCCGGTGTTTTGAAGGATATCGATTTGATGGTACGATTGACAAAAGCCGTGGTGAATGCAACATCCTTGCCGGTAACGGTTAAAACCCGATTGGGATGGGATGATAGCACCAAGAATATTGAGGAGGTAGCCGAGCGGCTGCAAGATGTGGGTATCAAAGCCTTAACCATCCATGGCAGAACGCGGGTTCAATTGTACAAGGGGGAAGCCGATTGGCGTTTGATAGCCAAAGTAAAAGAAAATCCCAGAATACAGATTCCTATTTTTGGCAATGGGGATATTGATACTCCACAAAAAGCCCTGGAATATAGGAATCGATATGGCGTAGATGGGATTATGATTGGAAGAGCTGCCATTGGATACCCTTGGATATTCAGGGAAATAAAACACTATTTTGCAACAGGTGAAGAGTTGGCGGGTCCAACATTGGAGGAAAGAATCGATGCGTGTTTAACGCACTTTGAGAAAAGTGTGGAATGGAAGGGGGAGAAATTGGGTGTCTTGGAAATGCGTAGGCATTATTCAAATTATTTCAAGGGGTTGCCTAATTTTAAAGAAATAAGAATGAAATTAGTAAATGCCGAACATGCAGATATGGTTCGGGCATTACTATCTGAAATAGCCAACGTTTACCAAAGTGTTAATTGGCCTTAATTTTTAACATTTCCATATTAAGGCAGTTAGGTGGTGAGGGATTTATGAATTCCCTACCTTTGTAGTAGTTATAAATTTATCCCTATTTCCATGTTATTGCGAAACATTGTGAACCGGGAGGAGTTGCGAAAGCGAATGGAGGCAGATTATCGGCCTTACACAACCATCTCCTTCTATCGTTATTTTTCAGTTGAGGATCCCATGACTTTTCGAAATGAGTTGTTTGTAAAAATGACCCAGTTGGAAGTTGTTGGTCGAATTTACATTGCACACGAAGGCATTAATGCTCAAATTGCTCTTCCAAGTATGCATTTCGATGCATTTAAAACCATGTTGTATACGTACGATAGTTTTGAGGGTTTGAGGTTGAATGTAGCCATAGAAGAGCGTCAAAAATCGTTCATTAAATTGGATATTAAAGTTCGGGATAAAATTGTTGCGGACGGTATTGAAGATCCTACTTTTTCTATGGAAAATCGGGGGAATTATTTAAGAGCGGATGATTGGAATCAAATGATGGAAAAGGAGGGAACGGTAGTGATTGATATGCGTAATCATTACGAAAGTGAGGTAGGTAGATTTGAAGGTGCTAGTTGTCCGGACACAGATACTTTCCGGGAGGAATTGTCTAGGATTAATGAATTGTATGCCGATGAAAAAGACAAGACCATTTTGATGTATTGCACTGGAGGGATACGCTGCGAAAAAGCGAGTGCTTGGATGAAACACTTGGGGTTTTCGGAGGTGTACCATTTGGAGGGTGGTATTATTAATTATGTAAATCAAGTAAAATCGCAAGGGCTAGACAATAAGTTTAAAGGGGTAAATTTTGTATTTGATCAACGGTTATCGGAGCGCGTTTCAGAGGATGTGATTGCTGCTTGTCATCAATGCGGAAAGCCGGCGGATACCCATATCAATTGCGCGAATACGGGGTGCCATTTGTTATTTATTCAATGCGAGGAATGTGCGCAGAAGTTTGAAAAATGCTGCAGCGAATCGTGTAGAGAAGTGATTCAGTTGCCAGCAGAGGTTCAACGCGAATTGCGCAAGGGAAAGCCTGCGGGCCGCATTTTTAGCAAGGGTAGGTTTCCTAAACCACAGTAAATTTTCTTGGATTGTAAAATATATTAGTCGCTTGGTCGTTAATGTGTATTGAATTTATAGACTTTGATCCGAGTAGTAATGCATGGAATTCAAGGTTGACATATATTCGCGCAGAATTGAAATTACATTACTCAGAGGAAGAATGACGGAAAACAAGGAAGTATCGATCGCCGCGGGTGTTCGTTTTATAATTATTGCATTTATTATTTTGCTAGCGAATTCGGCCGTGGCTCAATTTGGTTTTGATCCGGCGGGAGGCAGTGGTGGAGACACTACAGCGGTTGGCGATTCGGGTTCAGGAGGCGGTTTTGGTGGATTTGGAGGAGGAGAAGGTGCTGAGGGTGAAGTGGCGGTGAAGAAGGCACCTTACAAGCGTTTTATTCCTCCGTATGATACTATGCGCGAGATTATTTTTTACGAGAATATTATTGAAGACGAAGAATGTGAAAATTGCAATGCTGATTCTTTGTATTGGCGAGCCAAGAAATATTTAACCACTCGGTTAGGTAAGGATGCCATTAAAAAGATGGTAATTGAAGACAAGATAGCAGAGCGTTTGGTTTTGCGTGTTACGGTACCCATGATGACCACGAATGGTACCTTTACTAAAAAGCAGGAAGGGGAATTAGAATACCGATTGACCTTGCGATTTAAAGACAGCAGATACAAATATCAATTTGGTAATTTTGTGCATGTGGAGCCTATGGATGGAATTTCGGGGAATACCAACAGGACTTACCACGAGCATTACATGAGACTAAAAAAAGGATTTCAGCAAACGGATAAATACTTATTGGCGGCAGAAGCCGAGGTTAAGTTGGTGGTAGAAGGCTTAAAAAAGAGTTTGCGCCAGCCTTATCAGCCAGACGAGGACGATTGGTAGCATTGCATTTGACGTGGAATTCGGGCAGTAGATTCTTGTTTTTTAACTGTCTAATCAAAAATCCCTTAAAAAAAGTTGTGGATATCTTGCGAATAGCAAAAAAACAACCTATTTTTGCAACCCCAAAAAATACAATCAAGGAGCAAAGAGCGTGAATCCTTTAAGTACATACAAAACAATTTCGGTTAGTAAAGCCACGGCCAACAAGGGTTGGTTCGTAGTAAATGCCGAAGGACAGACATTAGGACGAATGGCATCAGAAATTGCATTCGTTTTGCGTGGAAAAAACAAGCCAACGTTTACCCCTCATGCGGATTGCGGCGATAATGTAATCGTTATCAATGCGGAGAAGGTGATTATGACGGCAGACAAGATGAACAGCAAGGAGTATTTGCGTCACAGCGGATATCCTGGCGGTCAGCGTTCAACCTTGGCGAAGAATGTAAAGCCTTCGCGTTTGATTGAAATGGCGGTTAAGGGCATGTTGCCTAAGAATCGTTTGGGTCGTAGATTGTTTACTAACCTTTACGTTTACGAAGGCAGTGAGCATCCACATACGGCTCAGCAACCCAAAGATTTAAAAATTAAAGGCTGATTTAAGATATGATCAATAATTCTGGCAGAAGAAAAGCCGCAGTTGCCCGTGTATACCTGAAAGAAGGCAGCGGATCAATTGTTGTTAACAAGAAGCCTTTGGAGACTTACTTTCCATTGGTTTGGTTGCAAAATACCGTACAAGCGCCTTTGGTAGTAGCTGACAAAGTTGGTAAATACGATATCCAGGTGAATGTAAATGGTGGTGGTATCAGCGGACAGGCTCAGGCTATCCGTTTGGGTATTGCAAAGGCATTGGTAGATACTGATGCCGAATTGAAGAGCGGTTTACGTCACGCTGGTTTCATGACCCGCGATGCACGTGTTGTTGAACGTAAGAAGAGCGGTCAGAAAAAGGCCCGTAAGCGCTTCCAATTCTCTAAACGTTAATTACTCATGGCATATACTCAACAGGAATTGCTGGATGCAGGTGTACATTTTGGTCACC
>JACCDP010553572.1_pt1 | contig 22549 bp, 33 predicted proteins | sample 7445841 | NCBI WGS metagenome assembly JACCDP01 (sample SAMN15323441, study PRJNA562643) | freshwater metagenome | isolation source: river surface water | place: USA:Blue River Watershed | collected 2017-08-17
TGCCAGTGTTTGCCGCCATCATGGCAACCATCAGATCACCCTCGCGGGTGCCAGTAGGCTTGTTGATGGTAAGCGTGGTGCCACTACTACCGATGGTGGTTGACTGCGAGATCGGGAACGGACCGGGTTGGTTCTGGTTCGGGCGCAGCGCAAGAGTGACGGCAGATGACGAGAAGGTACCGCTGTCTGAGCCGCCAAACGTAAAGGCAGCAGGGTTGAACGCGCCGCTAGTCCACGTCTTGTAGCCGAGTCCAACGGTCGCATCGCCAGCTACGTTTGTACTGCAGGCGCTAATAAAGCCAGACAGGTCCGAGCTGGAGTAAGTGTTGGGGAATTGGTTGTGAGAACCCCCGCCGCCAGCAAGGATCACCGCGCCCGCTGTAGTCGGAGTAATCGAAGGCGGGTTGCATAAAAAGCTATTTGTGGTTGTTGATGTTGTTGCCGCAACATCTAACGGCAAAACAGAATCAACGCCTCGCCACACTTGAATAGCTATTGCTCCGCCGTTAGCTGCGCCGCCCGTCCCGCCAGTAAGCGTCACCGTAGTATCTGGAGTTCCACCCATGACTTTCCAGCCGACGGCAAGGCTGGTGTCGAAAGTGCTGTTCGCGTAAACCTCCGCGACTTCGGTGTACCCGCTAATAACAAGGTCGACGTTGCTTGTAGTGCCAGCAACAAAGTACACAACTACCAGATCGCCAGCCGATGCAGACGAAGCCAGTCCGCCGGTCAGGTTGCCGCCAAAAGTAATATTCTGATTGGCGGTTCCAGCCGGAACGGACGTCGCGTACCCGCCGACGTACTGGATGGCGGCAGCAGCACCAGTGGCTACCCCAGCCGCCGCCATCACGATGTTCTTAGCCGACATTACTTGACGTCCTTGCCCAGCAGGAGGCCCGTCCACGTCGTACCGCCGTCGTGCGTGAAGAAGCCCAGCACGTCACGGCCAGCCGCCGTCAGCGTCGGTGCAGTACCGCCAGCCCACTTCACACCGCTCCACCATGTGATCGTGGCGCTGCCACCGTTGGTCAGGTCGAGGATGAAGCTCGCTGCCGTGCCCGCTGCGGGTACGTTGCTAACCGTCAGGGTTGTGGCACCGCTGATGGTCTTGGTGAAGTAGTTGCCTGAGCGCACGTCGATGTCGTTTGCACCCATTGCCACGCGAGCCTCGCGCAGGCCGGTAGCAAAATCAGCGCCGCCCAAGACATTGAACGTCAGCCTGTTTGCGCCGCCGGTCTGGACAATCAGCGGAAGGTAGGTTCCCGATCCGTTGATGGCAGAACTGATCGCCGCCTCGGCGGAGTTGATGCTCAGCGCAGCCGTCGATGTGTTGGTCGGGTCGGAGTTGTTATGTACGATGTACGCAGCCTGCGTAGAGGAGCCGTTCGGGATAGCGCCAACTTGCGTGTTCCCGTTAGTTACGCTGCCCTGAAAGAGCGTGCGGTTGGTCTGCGTGGCGTTGTTGAAGTCGCCGACGATGCGGCGGCTCGTACCGCTGAAGGTCAGGTTGCCGGTCAGCGTGCCGCCGGTCAGCGCAAGGTAGGTGCTGGCTGCCGTGGCCGACTTCAGGTAGCCCTGCCCCACTACATAGGCCGTGGTGGCGAGCTGCGTGGTGTTTGTGTCTACCGCTGCCGTGGGTGCGGTCGGGGTGCCGGTCAGGGCCGGAGATGCAAGCGGGGCGTAGGTGCTCGACGCGGTCGCAGACTTCAGGTAGCCCTGCCCCACTACATAGGCCGTGGTGGCGAGCTGCGTGGTGTTGGTGTCTACCGCTGCCGTCGGTGCCGCCGGGGTGCCGGTAAAGGTCGGCGAGGCCAGTGGAGCGCGGCTGGTGTCTACCGGGTGGACGTGGTCGGCCCGAGCGTACAGATTCGACGAGCCCGCCGCCTGCGTGCCGTTCATGGCAATGGTGCCCGCAGTGCTGTTGCCCTGCCCGAGCACAAACGCTGTCGTGGCGAGCTGCGTCGTGTTGGTGTTAGTCGCTGCGGTCGGCGCTGCGGGGGTGCCAGTGAACGTCGGGGAGGCCAGCGGTGCGCGGCTGGTGTCGGTTGGGTGGACGTGGTCGGCCCGCGCATAACGCAGCGAGGTACCTACCGTTGCCGAGCCGTCCATGGCGGGGCTTGCGCTGCTGGCCTGACCGACAACATAGGCGGTGGTAGCAACTTGCGTGGTGTTCGTGTCCGCCGCTGCCGTAGGTGCAGTGGGGGTGCCGCTCAACGCCGGGGAAGCCAGCGGGGCGTAGCTCGTCAGCGCCGAAGGCACGACATAGTCAGTACCGGCCACGGCATTCGCCAGTGCGCCGCCGTTGTTGGCCTTCAGCAGCGCCGTGCCGGTCGGGGGTGCAATATAGTCGGTACCCGCAGTCGCCATCGACCACGTGTTGGCTGCCGTCTTCTTCAGAATGCCGTCGGTAGCCGCGATACCCGCGATAGAGGCCAGATCGCCGTCGTACGCCTGCACGGCAGTGCCAATGTCAGCAGGGGACAGGTAGTCGGTGCCCGCCGTCGCAATCGCCCACGTATTGGCTGCCGTTCTCTTCGGAATGCCGTTGGTCGAGAGCGCCGCAATGGCCGCGAGGTCGCCGTCGTACGCCTGCACTGCCGCGCCGATGTCGGCTTGCTGCACGAAGTTATCCGCCCCGCCCTTGGTGAAACGCAGACTGATGTAGTCGCCCGGGACGTACGCTTGCGCGGACGTGCCTTCCTGCGCCCGCAGCACGGTAATGCGGCACTCGTTGATGATCGAATTGTCAATCGCCGTGACCTTCAGAATCTCGACGTTGGACTCCACCGAGCCCGACCGCTTGTACGCCGTCAGCAGGTAGTAGTCGCCAGCAGTCGGGTTGGTCAGGTACGCTGCCGCACCCGTGTTCAGGCGCAGAATGCCGTAGTCGAGCTCCGTGGCAGGCGTGCCGGTTTCGGCGGCGCTCTTGACGTTCGCAATGAACGTGGACTCGAAGTTGTTGACAAAAAGTTGCTTGTTTGCCATCACACTTCCTTAATGCGAACGCGGAACTCGGCTTCCTTGACCCGCAAGTCGTTAGTCGTTGCCCGCACAGTAAATTTGTAGGTCTGGCCGTTGGTGCCTCCGGCGTACACCCACACCTTGACGCGCTCCGAGTTCGGAGCAATGGCGTACGAAGGCGGTGTAGGCATGCTGGGCGCAACGGTTAGCACCACGGAATCGACAATGTCCGCCTCGGGCAGCCACTGCGAAAAGTCGATGTCGTAGTCCAAGACTTCGTTGGGCTGCTGCGTGAATGTTCCAAGAATTGCCATGGTCAGCTCACATAGAGGAGGCGATCCTCTCGCCCAACGATGATTGTACGTTCGTCAACCGTATCTTCGTCGTACGGAATCTGGCGTGCGATGTCAGGATCGACGTTGACCAGCGCCCGCACAACCAAATTAGTCGTGTCGCGCACGTTCGCAAAGGAATACCCGCCCACCGCGACAGCCGCCTGCGCTCCAAATGCAACTGGCGCGTACACCGCAATGCGCGTCGAGTCGTTGGCAACTATGCTTGCTTGAGGTGCGGCGCTGACGGGTGATCTCGCCACGACACTGCCCGACACCGTCACAAGCAGCGAGTTCGCCCATGTCAGGGGGTTGCTAATTAACTCTCGCTCTACCGCTTCGCCACCTGCCACGATGTCAGCACGAACGGTGTACGCCGTCGGCTGAGTCGTGTAGTTCTTGATGCCGAAGAACAGCGACGCTTCGTTGGCAACACTGACCAGTGAGCGCCGGAATACCTTACCGGCAAAAGACGTCGAGGCTGCAACCTCAAACGCCTGATCAAGCAGCCCCCGAGCCCAGACGCGCGGGTGCGCTGTGATCTGGGCAACAACATTGGCGAGGACCGCCGAGCGGACGACCGCATCGACGGGTGCCCCGTTGATCGCAAAGCTGTTGAGGGCAGCAGAGTTCACAGGAACGTGATGGTGCAATCACCCGTGCCGACACCGTTGGAGATGACGAACACGTCGTTGATGTTGAGCGTCTTGGGGGTGGTCAGCGCCTGCGAATACAGCAGGTTGCCACCCGTCACCGCGTCCACGATGCCGATGTGCGTAATCGTCACCGGAGCGCCGGTCACTGCCGGGAACTGCACGGTGTTGAGGTTGTACGTCACGCCGCTGGACGGGGCCGAGAAAGCACCCGTGGACTGCCGCGCATACCACGCTGCCGACACTTCGTTGGCGGTGGTGAAAGCATCGGTCGGGTCCGCCGTGAACAGCGCGAAATAGCGCCCGGAGATCGAGACGATGGGGCTGCCGTTCAGCGTGTACGCTGCGACAGAGTTTGCAAGGTAAGTAGAAAAGCCAGCCATGATTGCTCCTATGGGCGACGGGGTTGAACTCGGAGTGATGCCGTCGTCAGGGACTTGTTAGCATCAATCTTGCCTCTGGTTATGCCTTCGCGGAACAGCCGTTGCCGCATCAGCGCCATCTCAGGGTTCGTAAACGGTTGGTTCGGGATCGCGTAGATGCGCGCCAGAGCCCCGCTGATAATCGGGTCTTCGTAACGGTCCATCATGTCGCGATCCGCGCTGGTGGCATCCCGCTTCGGGCGAACCGCTACGGTAACGACAAGCTCGCCGGTCGAGTTGCTGTCGGGCACCGGCAGCACTTTGATTTCGCCCGGGGTCTCTTGGGTGTAGAACACCGGAGCGCCGTAGCGAGAGTCGTAGTCGCGCATCGTCCACTTGCTGCGCCCCGCAAAGCCCATCGGTGGCAGCGGCATGTTGTCGTAGAACGCGGCGCAAATCGCTACTGCTTCGGTGCCGTTAGGCACTTCGAGCGTGTACACCTGCTCGTCGGCTTCCACCGGGATGGGGTCGCCTTCGTAGCGCCACCACAGCGTCTCGTTGCAGAAGTCGATGCAAGCCGCACGAATGCAATGCAGCGCCGTGAACTCCGGGCAGCTCGGAGCGTACATCACGACGTCTTGCATCAGCGTATCGAACGACTGGAGACTCATTTGGTGCTCGCCGAGACGTTAGGGTTCATCGGCGCAAGCGCGGTGTTGGGGTCAGTGGCCTGCTCGAACGCCTGCTTGCCCGCCAGCGAGTCCTTGAAAATCTGGTAGTACGACGCCGCTGCGTTAGCGTTGGAGGTGTAGTCGGTGTCCTTGCTGTAGGCGCGGAACACGACATAGTTGACCATCGCGGGTGCGTAGAAGTCGTTGAGCGAAATCGTGTCGTTCTCGGTGACCATCACGGTCGGCGTCGCCGCGTACATGACCTGCACCGAAGCCGAGCCGTTGCTCGGCGGGTAGACGTAGAACGACGTCGGTACGTTCGAGTCGTACACGTAATGCGTCACGGTATTGCTCTGCGTGGCGGCATGCCACGTCGGCAACTGCGCGTCGAGAATCTCTCGCGTGATCAGGCGCACTGCGCGCCCGGTGGTGTTGCGCGGCACGTCAAGCAAAGACGCGCCATCAGACGGCAGCGTCTGATAGGAGCCCGCAGGCAGGGTGACGTTGGTTACCTTCGCGTTAGCACCCGGCTTGACGGTAACGATGTACTGTTGCGCCTCGTTAGTCCAATCGAGAAGCTCGGCACGCGGCCAACGCACGTTGGTCACGTCCTGCAACAAGACAGTCGCCCGGTCGATGATGGTCTTGGCGGTTACGGTTCCCATAGCGGCCCCAGATGAAGAAACACCCGGATTCTATCCGGGTGTTTCAGGTTACGCGCTAAGAATGGCGACCCAGTTTTTGTCGCTTGTGGCGACAAACATGGCCTTCTTGCCGGTAGTCATGCTGAAGCCAGCATCCGTACTCAGCGCGTCGATCTTGCCGCCGGTCGCCGGGTACACCAGAGTGGTGTTAGCGCCGCCGTTGTGCACGACCACCATGTCACCGGCCTTCGTGCCAGCGGGCAGACGCACGCCGGTAGAAGCGGTGGCAGAGGAAGTGCCGATCAGGTTGACTTCGCCGGTCAGGGCGACAGCCAGAGCTTGGCTGTTGTTACCAGCGGCAACAGTGATACCGCTGACGACGACAGCGTCGTCCGTGCCCGACCAAACGCCGCGATACGCGGTGCTAAAGCTGCTCAAAGCCATTGCGTTCTCCTTAAAAGATCAGATGGGGCGGGTGTTACCCCGCCCCGCCCTATCAACCGGCGATGATGCCGGTGGTGAACGCCTCGGTCTTGACAGCCTTGCGACCGTACACCATCAGACCACGGATGAAGTCGCCGAAGTCGTTGGGGTTACGGACCGTCTCGACCTTGTTGATCTGCGACGCGAAGGTGAACGCCGACTTGTGACCAGCAAGGATCGTGTGACGCTTCGGCTTGCCAGCGTCCGCACCGCCGGTGTAGTTCTGGTCAAGTGCAGCGCGCGGCAGCAGGTTGCTCAGGTACACGGTGAAGCGGTCGATGCGACCGATACGGCCATTGCGCAGCGCCGACTCGCTGTCGCCCATGAACTGGGCTTGTGCGAGGTTGCTGTTCATCAGCAGTTGACGCTCGGCGGGGGTAATCACCAGCCAGCGGTCGGTCTCGGGGATGTTCTGCTCATCGAGGATGGTGGCCATCGAGGTGATGAAGGACAGAATGTTGCCCGAGGTCAGCGACACCGGAGCAGCGTCGGTACCCATGTTGTAGGCACCAGACAGAGCACCAGCGGTAGCACCCACGTTGGCGGCAGCGGCCTGATTGAACACGCCCAGCCAGCAGTCGGTATCCACCTTGATCTTGAGCTGGTTGCCTGCATCGGTGGAGAACATCTCCATCAGGTTCGGCTTGGCCTGATACTCGAGCACGTCATTCACTTGGAAAGCGAAGTACTTGCCCTTGTCGATGGACAGCTCAATGGTATCCGGGGTGGGCACCTGATAGGTCAGGGCCGTACCGGCGGTGTAATCCGAGACGTTCAGCGTCGGGATGTTGTTGATGATGACCTTGTCACCCATGTTGCCGATATCGCCTTGCCAGTTGGTGTTGGCGATGTCACCGAAGGTGGTGGCAGAGTAGAACTTGGCGTTCAGCTTGCCAGACCAGACGGTCGGAATGAACGTACCGGAGTACGCCGGGTTGGTCGTGAAGTTAGCGTTGGGGAAGGTGCCGCTGCTCGAAACGGGATACAGTGCACCTGCGGTTACGGTTGCCATGACAAAAGCTCCTTAGCTTAGGAGCCGCGCATCAGGGGGTCACTCGCCCCTCACTCAACGCGGCATCGAGTTCTCGCTCAAGTGCCGTCGCGTCGTCGTACTGCCGTGCCTTGTTCATACGAACCACTCGATCCATCTCGGAGGAGTATTCCGCCGCCGAGTAGGTCTTCTTGCCCGTAGAAGCCGCAGGAGCAGACGCCGATTTGGACGGCGCTACCTGTCGCTGAAGCTCTGCCTTCTTCGATTGGTCCGGAGCAACCTGTTTCTTGCGCGCATCGAGCTGCGGGTGCAGCGCGAGGAAGGTCTCGAACACTTCAAGTGCACGAGGCGCATCGAACTCCTGCGCGGCAGCAAGCAGAGCGTCATTCCACGTCGTCCGGGTGCCCGGAACACGGGTCTGGAGCCACTGCTGCGCCTCTGGGGTGCCTTGGATCGACTCCCACTGCGGCAGACCGGAGTCCAGCGCGCCGTAGAAGCGGTCCTGAGCGGACACCACCTGAGATTGCGCTACGGACCCGAGTTTCTGGTCCTGCGCCGCGAGGTGTTGCTTCAGTGCCGAAATCTCGCCCAGCAGTTGCTGTTCGCGCTCGCCAAATTGTTCTTTGGCGACCCTGCGGGCCAGATCAATCAAATCAGTGCCGAATGCTTCAGCGTCTTTGTCTGTCACTAGCGACGAGGGCTTGGGCTCTGCGGGTTTGGCCTGAGCGACTTTCTCCAGCTTGTCGATGGCTTCTTGCAGTTTCTCGGCGAGCTCAGAGTTCTGAGCTTCAGCCTTCTGCAAGCGGGCATTGGCGCTTTGCCACATGCCTTGCAGCGACCGATATCGCTGCTCCAACAGGCTGTATTCGTCGTTCTTGGGCTCTACCGCCGGGGCAGGCTCATTCGCGGCTTCGACAGACGGGGTCTCTTTCGCTTCTTCAGCGGGCTCGGTTTCCTTCGTTTCCGCCTCAGCCTCGGGGGGCTGGGCCAACTGTTTCTGGATTGCTTCAGCAGCGTCGAGCTGTTGCTGAATTTGTGCGGGAAGTCCCATGGTTTTCCTTACCGGCTGCGAGCTCGGTGTTCAAGTTTCAAAACGAGGTCGGGAGCGGTCTCCAACGCCTCAGCCAAATCGTTTAGAGCCTCGGCGCGTCCTTGCAGGCGGCGGATCATCGAGTCGGCGTCTACCGTCACGAGTTTGTCCACTACTTCCTGTTTGGCTCGCGCCATGTACTCCATCAAAATCTTGCCATCATCCGACCTTGAGAGTCTTGCAAGGGCCAGAAGCTCCTTGTCGGTCGGCTTTGTCAGCATGTTCGGATTGTATATGCTAACAGTGTGGTGTTGTCAACAATTATTTGCCTTTGGCCATGCACTTACCGGCGGCAGCGCACCCTTTGGGGTTCTTGCAGCCTGCGCAGGGCTTGAACACGGCTCCGCCCGCCTTGTAGCCGGGGGCTTTGCCCATCTTTTTGCCCATCGGCATGGGCGGCTTGACCATTTTCTTCATCAAAAGCTCCTTACTGGGGTTGTGGGCTGAAGTTATCAGTGACCGGAGCTCCGTTAGTGAGTTCCTGACCACTGTTGTTGGGCCGAGAAGCCGATTTTTCGGCCTCCTGACCCTGACTCTGGGCCTGTGCCGCCTGCAAATTGGCCTGAAGCATCTGCATGAGCTTCACTTTGTCAAGATTTGGCACGATCTTGTCCACATTTGGCATGTCCAGCGTCTTCGCGGACTCACGCAACAGGGTTGCGATGCCCTCCATGCCCACGATCTGGCTCAAAACCGGGTTCTGAGCGACCGTTGCGAGGAACTCATTGCGGCGAACCTGCGCCGATTCCTTGAGCATGATGCTTGTAGCGCCACGCGCCACAATCTGGACGTCTCCCTTGAGCTCGGGATCGTCGGCGAACATCATGTTGTGGTCGAAAAGTCGCTCCAGAACCGGCTTGACGATGTCCAGATCGACGTTGGAGACCACGTGTTTGATGGTTTTCGAGGCATTGCCCAGCAGCATGGACAGGCCGGACGCTGTCCGCCCCGCCCCGCCCGAGGGCGACTCGCCCGTCATGTAGCGCGGAATGCCGGTGTCCTCGTCGGCGCGCACGCTGAACTGCTGGAAGATCGCCATCAGCTCCTGCGCGTACATGTTGGGCTGGAAGAACTTGATCGGATCGCCGCCGGAGCCCATCGGATCGGAGGTGACCTGCCAGATTTTCCACGGGTACATCTCGGTGATTTCCTCCCCGGCGGGGAGACGGTCCACGTTGATGTAGCTCTGCGGGCCGCTGGCGATGCCCATGTTGTTGGCGAGTGCCCGCGCAGCGGCGTTGCACATCTTCTGGCTGTCCTTGCACAGGTCCACCACGCTGTTGCCCCAGAACACCCCGGGCACGCGCTCATAGGACGATGCGTAGTACGGCTTGCGACCCAGCGGATCGAAGTTCAGCACGGCCTTGATGACCCAGTGGCCGATCAGCCAGACCTCGCAGTGGTACTCCTTGGACTTCTCCGGCACCTGCTGCTCAGTCATGCCCCAGTCGAGCAGCATCGACCCCGGCACCGGGCCGAAGAACTGAAGCGCATCGATGGTGCCCTCGTTGTTGGTCATGGCGTAGACGGTATTGCGACCCTCGGCTTGCGCCCGCGAGGTGTCCACCATCAGCCATTCGCGCAGGCCGCCCTTGCCGTACTCGTCGATCACCGCCCGGATGGCGGCGTCGTCGTAGCCCTCGACCCCGATGAGCTCGTTGAGCTGGCTGCGTGTCAGCCGGTGCCGCTGGATCAGCGGCATGGAGTCGTTGATGTCCGTCATCGCCGGATGCGGGTACATGTCGAACGGGCTCACCCGCTCCCACTCCACCACGAGGTCATCCGAGAAGTTCGGCTTGTACTCGCCGGTCAGCGGGTCTTGCTCCCACTTCAGGCGCGGCTTGCGGCGGATCACCGGCCCCTTGATGAACGCGGTGGGGAAGGTGGTGATGTCGTCGATGAACTCGTTGAGCGCCTTCAGGAACCCGCCCTCAAGGAGCTGGTCCTCCATCTTCTCCTCCATGCGCTCGGACTTCTTGACCGCCTCGTCACGGAGCTGGACGATGAACTCGTCGCGCATCTGGGTGAGAATCTGCCGCAGCGTCGCCTCGTCGGGCACCTGCCCCGTGGACATCATGTACTGCGCCAGCATCTGGGTGGCCTTGGCTTTGACCTCCTCGATGATCTGCGGCGACATGTTGGGGATCGGCGTGGGCATGAGCGTCCACGGCTTTTCGTCCCGCACCGCCACCATGACGTCGCGCAGCCAAGACGCCGCCGCCCGACACTTGGTCGAGCCGATCATCATGTAAATCTCGGAGCCGCCCTGCTTGCGGATTTCCTCAAGTTCATTGGGGTCGTACTCGCCCCGACGCACCCGCAGGTTAGCAAGTAGTCTCGGCTCGACCGTCTGTTCCTTGGAGGTGCGCGCTACCTGCCACACCCCGCGCACGTGCTGCGCGAGTCCCTGAATGGGAGCCTGCTGCTGGCCGATGGCAGCGGCCTTCTTGTCCTCCGCCTCCAACTGTGCGGCGCTCGCCACGGGCATGAAGCCGCCGATGGACATGGTGGGAGCCGGTGCAACCGGCTGCACTGCGCTCTGGTTGGGGGCGGGTAGTCCAAGCATGGTATCCCTTAGATGCTAACAGATCAGGCGTAATGGTAACGCACTTTCTTGATTTCCCGTCTATTGTTTGTAGTGCGTCCGAAGATCGCGCCGTTGTCGGCGTGTAAGCAAAGGTATTGCAGCGCGTCCGCCACGTCCGACCACGGGTGGCTTTTCTCCGGCTTGTCGTCCACTTCGCCCTTGGTGGACACCCGGTAGCGGTACTTGCCCCGCATGGCTTGGATGAGCGGCCCTGCCCCCTCGGGGTTGAACAGCATCGCCGCCTTGCCGTCCACGATGCGTGTCAGATACTGCTCAACGGCTGCCAGCCGTGCCGAGATGACGTTGGTCTTGGCCGCCTTGACGTGAAAGCCTTCGTTTTTGAACATGTCCGCCACGCATCGCTCGTCGGTCTGCGCCCGCTGGAATGCCGCCGGGTCGATGATGATGGTGACCTTGGCGTTGGCGTACTTGTTGGTCAGCAGCGGTTTGAGCTTCTCGCGAATGAAGCGCAGCGCCCCCATGCCGTCGCTGATGATGGCGTCGTGCAGGATGACCCGCCCGGTGTAGTCCACCTGCCCGATCACCGCCGCAGGGCTCAGGCCCGCGTCCACCCCGATGAGCACGTTGGTGGCTTGCAGGACTTTGGTCGGCTCCTTGGCGACGTGGGTGTCGTAGCTGAAACTCCTGAATACGGGTTTACCCGAGAGTGACTCTCCGAAGTTCCCGTCCACGTAGACGCTGACCCACGCCTCGTCCTTGCCCTCGCACAGGTTGTCGTAGTAGCCATCGGGCAGGTGCTGCGTCCAGTCGGCCTCCGGGCTTCTGCCGCTGGGCTGGATGGTGACGTGGACGTTGGCCGGGGGCTGCGACAGCAGCTCCTCCCAGAAGGTGTCGGCATCCGGCGGGTTGGTCGCGCCCCAGACTTTGTGAATCTGCTTGCCGGAGTCGTCGCACGCCCCCACGCCGTTCATCGTCTTGTCCGGGTAGCGGCCCAAGCGACCTGTCAGCGCGTTGTAGACGTCGGGGTGAATCTCGCGGAATTCGTCCATCATGCCGAACGTAAGCTGCAAGGAGAGCAGCCGTCGCACGTCGTTGGCGTCGTCCAGCCCCCGGAACAGCACCTCGCACTCCACGTCGTCGAACTTGAGCAGGAACTTGGAGTCCGTTTTCATGAACGTCCCCGCTACCCCGTCTGGGAACCACTTGAGGAAGTCGGGGATCGTCGTGTCGTAGAGCATCTGCCGGGTGTTTCGCACCACCGCTATACGGCTGCGCCGCACGCCGTCCTTGCCCGCCGCGATGCGCTTGGCCTCGAAGGCGATCTTCATGATGCTGGCCGTGGTCTTGGTGGAACCCACCGGGCCGACGATGAAATTGGCGAACTTGTCGCTCTGGATGAAGGGTTCGGTGCTGGGCACCGGGGTGTAGACCAGACTCATTCGTACGCCAGCTCGTTGCTGGAGACTCGTTGGATGTACGTCGGGGGGTCAGGCAGATCGAGCACCGGAAGTGCCACCGCGTCGATCACTTGGACTGCTGCTTGTGAACCACCAAGCGTGGGTGCGCCTGAAAAATTGATGGTGATGGAGAACTTGTCGCCTTGGTTGGCGTTGACCTCTTGCTTGTCCAGCCCCGCCACCTTGCGCAGGAACTCGGCTGCCGACAAGACGCCACTCAAGCTAATGTCCTCCGCCTTGGCCTTGCGGTAGATGGTGGGCAGCAAGTCCTCGAACATCAGCTTGGCCTTTTGGCTCAGGCTGTAGCCAGCGTCGTCGAGCTCCTTGCGCTTTTGTGCGATCAGCCGCTTGACCTGCGGCACCTGCAACATCTCTTCGAGGAACTGCGGATCGAGCTCGTACCGTTCGGCCAGAACCTTGGGGGGCTCCACCTGTGCCGCCAGCTCGAAAATGAGCCGTGGGTCCGTGTACAACGCTTGGAGGGCGGTATTTGGCATGCTCCGATGTTAGCGTGTCTTGGGGGCGTGTCAACCGGTCAATGCGTGGGGTGGTTTGTAGTACGTGAAAAATTGACTTTTTCGTGTGCGTGACCTCTAAGCATACGCACGCAGGGGTGGGGGGTTGGACCCACCGGGTGGGGGGCGGGGCCGGGATGGTTAGCATGTGCGCGGCGCAGGGTTGTCAATTGACAATCGAACCCACTAACGCATTGACAAACCATGCTAACAATGGCACAATGCACGCAGTGCATCGCATGGTGCGGTGCACGTCAACGCCATTAATTGATTGGAGTCATCATGGCACGCAAAGCAAAAACCCTTCCCGTCGTTACTCTGTCCGATGCTGACAAAAGCGCCGCCCTCACTCTGGCAACCTATGCCGAAGGGTCTCAGGGTCTCGCCAAAGTACTGATGCAGGTAATCCGTCTGGCACCCGCTGGGCATGCGGTGGGGCAATTGGAAGCGGTGATCGTAGAGGCCCGGGCGCAGATTCTGGCGCGCCAGATTGCCAAAAATGCGGACAAAGTACTGGCGCGCAAAACCATTGCGCAGATTCTGTCCAAAGCGCGCCGCGTCGCGGCTCACGTCGATGAGCATGGTATCGATAGCATCGGAAAGTCCACCAGTGTCGCAACAGCCGCTAACAAAATGGCTGCCGAGAGTGCCAAAGCGGACAAAGCGGCGGATGCTGACGCGGATGCTGACGCGGACGTGGCGGACGATAGCGCGGACGATAGCGCGGACGATAGCGCGGCGGAGGCCGCGCCCCTTAGCATCGATGATGCCATTGCGTTTTTGGCCGATGGTGACGCTGACGTGGCCGATGCCCTCATGATGGTGCTCGCCGATGAGTCGCACGTGCAGAATTTCGTTGCATGGGTGCAGGCCGGATGCAAAGCGCCCCGCGCGCGCAAAGCGGCCTGATCAGGCCAACCCCTCAGCCCCGCGAAAGCGGGGTTTTTTTTCGCCCGTTGAATCCATGGCGCGGCCCGTCAGGGCCGCGCTTTATGACTGCAAGGCCACACACGTGAGAGTAAATCCAGTTGTCAATTGACAACCCATGCGCAGGGGTGTTTCGGGCCGCTCGGGGCTGTAAAGCCACTGTGCAGAGGGGGGTGTCGGTTTCTTTACTTTCTAACAATAATACAACTTATACAAAATTTAGAGGGGAACCCCCTATACGTGCTGAAATCACCAAAATCCTGAGGGTTGGCTGGAGCCTGTACGATTACCCCCCGCTTTACATTCGTACAACACCCCCAGATGTCACAATATTTTGGTGATTTCACACACAAGTACCCCCCTTCTTTTTCCGTGTTGTATTGTTATAATATGCCCCTCTCGCAAACTCACTTCACACCCCCACAATCCCACTAACTGGAGTATTCGTACAAATGCTACATTTCAATTGTAAAGTCCACAGCGATGCCCACTTCATCGCACAAACACTCGCCGCACAATCGAGAGCACTTAACATCACACGCGAAGACATCGCTAAGCACCTTGGCGTTTCTGTCAACACACTTCGCAACTGGATCAAGTCCCCGGACAACATGCCGCTCGGCATGGCGGACCGATGGGCCAAGCATGTCAACCTATGCGGGGTCACATTGCGCCGACCGCGAACCGCCCAGAACCACACCTACGCCGAGTTGTTGATCGACCCGTCGCCCGAGGACGTGACTGCAATGCACACCCAAGGCACCTATGACGCGGCCCGGTACGAACCGGCGCGTGGCGCAGTGCGGCCCACAAAAGAGCACTATCTCCTCGAATAATGCTAACTACCCTCACTTGACATGCTAACCCACTTGTGTTATACTGGCAGGGCCAAGTGGGAATTCGCTCACTTGGCGGAGAGTTGTCAATTGACAACCTCCAGACACACTAACCAAGTGAGTGATTCATGCAAACTCAAGTTATCTCAGTTAGCAGCATCAAGTCCCTGAAGCAAGCCAAGTCCATCGCCGGGTCGCTCGGCTTCCCGTCCAAGATGCCCGGGACGTCATACGGCATCAGTGCCAAGCATTGCAAGACCGGCAGCAAACTGGCGAAAGTCCCCGGCAGCGTGTGCGAGAAGTGCTACGCCATGCGGGACAACTACGTTTACCCGTCGGTGATGGCAGCGCACGAAACCCGGCTTGCCGCTCTGGAGTCCCCGCAATGGGTCGATGCCATCGTGCTGCAAATCGCCAAGGCCGCGCTCAAGAGTGGGGTGCCCTATCACCGATGGCACGACTCGGGCGATCTGCAATCCATGCGGCACTTGCTCAACATCGTGGAAGTGGCGCGGCGGCTGCCCGATATCAACTTCTGGCTGCCCACCAAGGAAAAGCAACTTGTCAACAAGTACCTGCGTGAGCATGGCGACTTCCCTGTCAACCTGTGTGTGCGCCTGAGCGCAGCGATGATCGACGGGCTACCGCCCGTGTTTGCCAACACCAGCACAGTGATCGATCAGCGCCGAGCGATTGGCTACCCGTGCCCTGCCCCGACACAAGGCAACCAGTGCGGCTCATGCCGCGCCTGTTGGGATCGCCGCGTGGCTAACGTCACCTATCACAAACACTAACCAACCCCGGGTTGTCAATTGACAACCCACCTTCCCCAGTGACTCACCATTAACAGGAGACTAACTATGCGAGTCCGCAACAAGGCCGAGCGCGTCGCGCTCAACAAGAAGCACGAAGCGCGAGTGCAGCGTTTCGCCGACTTCCGCAAGACCCGCGAGGCTGCGGCCTACCGCACCTTCAAGGTGGACAACAGCGCCAACGATCAGTGGGCGTGGCACGACTGGCGCGTCGCCCAGTATGAATCCGATAACGTCAACTGCGAGGAGTAATTCATCATGCCAATCACCATCGACCAGTTTGTCAAGGGCATCGAGCAACTGCGCGCCGAGCATCGTGCCCGGGTGGCAAAGCAAGAGCCGACACAATTCGCCGAGTCCGATCTCAAGTTCGCCATCCGCGTGTGCGAAGCGTTGCAGCACCCGTCGTTCGGTGCGGCAGGGCAGTGGCTCAAGTTCCACGCGCCCGAGGCGTTCATCGAGTCCGTCGATGCGGAGAACGACACCATCAACGCGCCGTGCTTCAGCATTCAGGTTGTCACCGACTTCGAGGAGTACCTCGGGGTCAAGCGCGGCGTTGACACCTACCACGTGTCGGTGCCGGTCACCATTCCCGGCGGCCATTGGGAGCCCGATGACGTGGACCTGCGCGAGATCGGGGATGCTACATCCCTCGGCAATGCCCTGTATCTGGTGTACCAGTACGCATGCGAGCAAGTGTTCAACGACGCGATGCATGCCCTCGACCACACCACTGAGTTGTCAATTGACAATGGAGAGCAAGCATGAAATTGGTTTGCACACAACGCGCCACCGCCGAGAACAAGTACGGCTACACCGACTACGACACGGACGTGGTTTCCATCCCCGGGCTGATCGTCGAGATGATTCTGACTATCCCGTTCGACAAGCCGGACAAGCCCTACATCTCATTTGTTGTTGGCGACGAGCACAAGCGCAACGACGAGATGGTGTCCCTGCCCATCACCAGAGCCCAAGCCGACGCACTTATCAGCAAGTATGCAGAAGGAGAGCAAGCATGAAAGTCACCATTGTTTTTGATTTCCCCGTCATCACCGACCCGGACTCGCAGGAGGCCACCGACGTGATCGAGAACCTGACCGCGCTGACCATCGATCAGCAGAACGCATGGCGCATGCGCTTTGAGAGCGACAAGGTCGCCGTCTACGTGGACGACGCGACAGGTGACCCGCCGGATGACTGCAACGGCCCCTCGCTCGAAGAGGTGCAGATGGCCCTGTTCGCGGCCTACGACATGCGCAACACTTTCGAGCCCGAGGTGCTTGAAATGGGGATCAACGAGGCATCGTTCGGCGAGACAGTCGGCAGCAACCTCGATGACGTTATCGAGTTCTTGGAGCAACTGGAAGACCAGTTGTCAATTGACAATCAGGAGGCAGCATGAAAGACGTAGCAGTGTGCGTTGGCACATCCGTGGGCGCGACTGAACCCACATGGTTTTATGTGTTTGACATGTACGACAAGGCATCCAACTTTGTCGCGTGGGCAAGGAACCGCACCTTTGAGGTGTCGTGGGAAATCTACCCGTGCCCGGTGGATCAGGTGGGCACCGCAGCGATGGCATTCGATGTCGCCCTGCGCGCCTTTGGCAGCGTCAGCAAACAGGAGGCAGCATGAAACTCAAGACCAGTGAACTGACCGGCACCGCGCTCGACCGGGCGGTGGCTACGTGCGAGGGCTACAAATACAACGACGGGACCGGCCTGTTGTACCGCAGTAACCCAATGGATGACGGCGCTTTGGAGCACATCTACTTCGCGGGGTACAAACCCTCGACCGATTGGGGGACGGGCGGTCCGATCATCGAGCGGGGGTGGATTGAGTTGACCCTGAACACCGACGTGATCGGTGGAGAGTGGGTGGCGAGCATCGCTGATGACGTGCCCGATGGGTATCACTCGGCGACTGGTGCCACGCCCCTGATCGCAGCCATGCGCTGCTACGTCGCCTCGAAACTCGGCGATACTGTGGACATTCCCGAGGAGTTAGCATGACTACAGCCGAAGCCTACGCCGAGTTCATCTGCCGCGTCGCAGAGAGCATCCCCGAGCATTACGGGTCCGAGTTCGAGGTACTCGCCCAGTTCGCGGACTTCTTCATCGAGTGGATCGCCTGTGCCGAGGAGCGCATGGCGATGGAAGGCAAGACATGACTGCAAGCCCGCCCCGCCTGAACCCCGGGAAAACCCCGTATCACCGGGTGCTGTTCTGGGTATACGTTAGCGTCTACGCCGCAGCAATCGTCACAGTGGTGTTGACCCGCTGAAACGCTACGTGCTAACTTTGTGCTGACTTGACAACCGGGTTAGCATGTAGTACAATGATGTTCATCAGTTGGTAGTACGGGTAGGCCAACTGAGTTGTCAATTGACAACACCCTCTACCCCATTTATTGATTGGAGTGATTCATATGAAACTGTCTGATGCCCTGTCGATCTCGACGCATATCCTCAACAACAACCCCAAGCAAGCGATCATGCTCTGGGGTCCGCCCGGATGCGGCAAGTCGTACTTCGCGACCAAGACCCTGCCCACCGAGTTGGGCATCCCCGAGGAAGCCGTGTTCATGTTCCGGCCTTCCAACCATGACCCGGTGGACCTGAGCGGCCTTCCCGCCGTTGTCAACAACACCACGACGTGGATCACCCCGGACTTCCTCACCCGCATCAACGCGGCAGCCGAGCGGCATGGCAAAGCCCTGTTCGCCATCGATGAGGTCAACCAGTCGGTGCCCATGATGTTCAACGCACTCAACGGGCTGATCCTCGACCGCATGCTCGGTGACTTCCGGCTCGACCCGCGTGTGCGTCTGGTGCTGACTGGCAACCGCCAGACCGACAAGGCAGCAAGCAACCGCATGCCCTCGCATACCGCCAACCGCCTGTGGCACTGCGACATCGACTCGGACCTCGACGGGTTCGTCTCATGGGGCATCGACAACGACATCCCCGTGTGGCTGTTGTCCTTCCTGCGCCTCAAGCCCGAGTTGCTCAACACGTTCGACCCCGACAAGCGCGAGAACGCCACCGAGCGGGTGTGGGAGATGGTCGCCCGTTCCCTCGGCGACGCGCCGCCCTACCAGATGGTCTACAAGGTGGCTGCCGGGTACGTGGGCGATGGCCCTGCCGGTGTGCTCGCTGCGTTCTACAAGAACTTGGCCGAGATGCCGGACCCCGATGCCGTGCTGCTCGATCCCAAGGGCCACCCCATCCCGGCCAAACTCGACGTGCGCTATGCCCTGTGCGGTGCACTGGCTGACCGGGCCGATGTCAACAACTTCGACCGCGTGGTGACCTTCGTGGATCGCCTCGACCAGAAGGAAATGACTATCTACACAGTGCGTGATGCAGTTCAGCGCAAGCCCGAACTGACCAAGACCCGCACCTTCATCGAGTTCGCGACCAAGAACGCGGGCGCATTCTGATCCGTTGTCAATTGACAACCTACCCTAGTGATAAGGAATCCGACATGACTGTCGTCGCCCCCGAGAAACTCAAGCCGCTGACCAAGGCGCAGATGCAGGAAGTCAACGACCGACTGACCCGCGCCAAGGCTCACTGCGTGATGGTGCATCCCTTCTTCTACAACCTGTTGGCGCAGCGTCCGATCATCGTGACCGAGACAGTGCCGACCGCAGCCGCCGATGCCAAGGGCCGCATCTACGTCAACCCGCGCTTCGCGCTGCAACAGACAACCGCACAAATGGTTTTCCTGATGTGCCACGAGGTACTGCACATCGCCTTCCTGCACTGCCACAAGTCCACCATCGGTGGCCGCAAGCCCGGTGCATGCAACATCGCCATGGACAAGGTCATCAACGAGACGCTCATCGCCTCGCAGGTGGGTGAGTTCATCCCCGGTGGGCAGCGCCACCCCGGTGCCGAGAACATGAAGTGGCAAGACCTCTACAACGAGGACGAGGGCGGCGGCAATGGCGGCATCGGTGACGATCTCATCGACTGCCCCGATGGTGAGCCCGGTGCTGCCGAGGCCAGCCAGATCGCCGAGGAAACCAAGGTGCAAGTCGCCGCTGCGTCGGCGCATGCCAAGAAGCGCGGCAAGATGCCCGTTGCCCTTGAGCGCATGGTCGAGCAACTGCTGTTCGTGCCGACCCGGTGGGACGCGATCCTCGAACGCTTCATGACCCAGTTTGTCAGCAGCGACTATTCGTGGAAGCGACCCAACCGCCGCTTCACGTGGCAGAACATCTACCTGCCCTCACTCGACCGGCAGCCGCGCATGGGCACACTGGTCATCGGCACCGATGAGTCGGGCTCAGTGTCCGACCGCGAGTTCCAAGTGTTCATGGCCAACATCAACCGCATCATCGAGTTGTGTGTGCCCGAGCGCGTGATCCTGATCCACGCCGATGCCCGTGTGGCCCGGGTCGATGAGTACACGCCCGAGGACTACCCGGTCCCGTTCAGGCGGTATGCGATGGGCGGCACCGACATGCGCGTGGTGTGGCAGCACATCGAGGACAACGACATCGAGTGTGACTGCATGGTCCTGTTCACCGACGGCGAGACCCCGTGGCCTGACTCTGTAAGAGTTCCCTCCCTTGTGGTTAGCACGACTGATCAGGTTGCCCCTGACCACGTTGGCGAGACCATCAAGTTTTCCCTGTAACCCTAGTCATCAACTTCTAAGGAGTAATTCATATGCAACTCAACGAGCCCATCAAGTTCAACTTCAACGTGCCCACCCTTGCTGACAAAGCGATGCTTGTGCGCCTGACGCGCAGCATGTATCAGCCCTATGCGTTCGACCGCAACGTGACCGAGAAGGTCAACTACGAGACCGGCGTACGCAAAGCGGGTCGCTTCAACAAGCGTCTGCTGCTCGACTGCTACCAGTTGCGCGAGACCAACGCGGCCTTCAACGACGTGTACCAGTACACGCTGCTCAACACTGTGCCGTGGCTCGACGACGGGTTCCGCATGTTCCCGGCTGACCGCTACTTCGACTTCCAGCGCGGGCTGCGCGAGCTGATGGACGAGGCCAACCGACAGGCCGACCGACTGGCTGCCGTGTGGGACGTACTGGTCGCCGATGACATGTCGCGCCTCGGCTCACTGGCTAACTCCGATGACTATCCGCGTGACATCCGTCAGCGTTACAGCGTTGCGGTCAAGTTCATGCCCATCCCGACTGCCAACGACTTCCGCGTTGCGGTCAGCGACGAAGACCGCCAGTCGCTCAACGATGCCATTGCCGAGGCCGAGGCCAACGTCACCAAGTACCTGATCGGTGAGTTGCTTGACCCCATCAAGCGCGCCGTCGAGAAACTGGCCGTGCCCATCGGCGACGAGGGTTCGATTTTCCGCGACTCCCTGCTGGTCAACATCACCGAGCAAGTCGAGCGCGCCCGCAACCTCAACCTTGGCGCAGACCCGCGCATCACCGAGTTGTGCGACTCCATCAAGGCTGCCGTCGGTGGGTTCGACAAAGCGCCCGACATGCTGCGCGAGGACATCAGCGCACGTCAGGCCACGCAGGAGAAGTTGGCTGCCATCGCCCGCAAGATGGGTGGCATTTTCTGATTGACATTGGGAGAGCGATAATGACCAACAACTACGATGGAGTGGAGGCGAGGCTGCGTCGCATCGAGACCGCCCTTGTCCTCCTGTGCAAACACCTCGGACTCAACCCCCGGACGGGGGACCGGCTTGCCGGTGACATTCGACTGCCCCTCGAAGGTCGCCATGCTAACTACGGGGCAAGAAAGGATATCGATGAGTGAGCGATTCGGTGCGGACCCGGTCGAGGTGCTAACGCTAGTGCGTCGCGCTTTGACCAAGGCCCGCAAGACCGAAGACCCAGAGTTGGAAGCGCATGCGCGGTCAGTCTTGTCCCTGCTTGTCTTTCAACTCACCAACCGATTCGTAGTTTTCCCCGCCCATATGCGGGACAGTTACGATGCTTTGAAACGCCAGTAATGAAGGAGTAACACTATGCTAGTCAAAATCACCCAGACCCTTATTTCGGAAGTCAAGGCCATCATCAAGACGATGGCCGCCAAGGAAGAGCCCGCCGAGTTCGAGTACGACCTCAACGCCCACGAGGCCACGCTCGATGCCGCCGCGTGGGGCAACCATATTGCGCTGAAGAAGCAGATGCCCGCCGAGTGGTGCGTCAGCGTGATGCGCGTTCGCGTAGCGTTCCGCTTGAATGGGTGCGACTACCACTCGCAGTTCAGCGTCCGGGGCTCCGCATCGGGCACTCGCTTCTTGCTGCCGCCGAACAAGGACCAGTACACCACGTTCCAGATTCCGCCCGAGTCGGCGCTCGCACAGGAGATCGCCCTGAACCGCGACGCTCGCCGCAAGCATCAGGAGAAGTGGTCCAAGGTCGAGCACACTGTCGTTGACTTCCTCGGCAAGTGCTCCTCGCTCAACGAAGCGGTCAAGGCGTGGGAAGGTGTGCGCCTGTATGTGCCCGCCGATGCTCTGGCTCGACTCGAAGCCAAGCCCGCCAAGCGCCAGAAGGTTGCGCCGGTTGCGACCGAAGCCTTCGCCGAGCTTACTGCTCTGGCTGCCGCCCACCGCATGACTGCATGACCGAGGAGTGATCTATGCGAGACATCATTAACCTGATCAAGAGCGCGTGGGTTACTCCCACGCCCGAGCAACTGGCCCAACGTCACCTGCGCATGGCTGAACTGTCCCTGCTGGAGGCCGAAGAGGCCGCCGACCAAGCGGACGCCTACGTTGCCCTGAACACGCGCCGCATCGAGCGGCTGCGTGAGTACCTTGCCAAGAAGTGAGGTTGTCAATTGACAACCGAGGAATCACACATGAAGCACCTCATCATTGCTGCACTTATCGCCGCACCTGCGGCCCACGCCGAGTTCCTGTCCGGCAACCAATTGCTGACGCGCATCGACAGCGCGGAGATCGCCCAACAAGGCGTGGCCCTTGGCTACGTCATGGGAGTACACGATTCGCTGCGCAGCGTTACCCACTGCTCGCCGCCCGACATCACCTCGGGACAGTTGCGGGACATGGTGCGCCAGTACTTGGTCAACAACCCGCAGAACCGCCATCTGGCCGCCGACGCCCTAGTGGGCCATGTGCTCAAGTCGGTGTGGCCCTGCAAGAACCAAGGCAACAGCAACAGTCGCTCGCTATGAAACTCTACCCCACCAAGTTCGAGTGCATCGATGAGACGGGTGCGCCCGTCTTCACCGTCGAGATGTTTGACGAGGCTGCCGCCACTGTTGCCGTCAAGACTTTGGTCAACGAGCA
>JACCDP010769067.1_pt1 | contig 22545 bp, 12 predicted proteins | sample 7445841 | NCBI WGS metagenome assembly JACCDP01 (sample SAMN15323441, study PRJNA562643) | freshwater metagenome | isolation source: river surface water | place: USA:Blue River Watershed | collected 2017-08-17
GCGAGTACGACCTCGCCGCCAAGCTAGGCGAACGCTTCCGCTTCGCCTTCGTCGTCCTCAATTCCGCCAACGCCTACGGCAAACCCTTCGCCGTACTCCTGACCCTCGAGGAACTTGAACACCGCACTCGCTCAAAGCGTATCCAGTACCAGGTCAACCTCTGGAACGCCAAGGAATCTCTAGGGGCGACCTCAGCCTGCCTCATCAAATAAGGTTGGGCGTAAACCTATTGGCCAGTAATCAACGTAAACTTCGCAGGCTGATTAAGCCATGTTTTGCTCTTTTGGAACGTGTAAACGGAATTAGCCCCGCCAGAGCCTGCAAAGTAGGCCCAGCAGCATTAATTTGGCGTGTCATCTTCATCGAATAGACCGTCCCCCAGGCCCCCTAAAGGAACATCGTTCTGTGCGTCGAATCCAGGAATCAACGGTTCATCGTCATCCCACTGCAACCTGAGTTCCATGTCCTTATCCGGATCCTGAATTTCGACATCTTCGATGTCATCCGCTGGGCCAACTTCCGGCACGTCGGACTCAGGAATTTCGCCATCGAACTCAAACCACTCGCCTTCGAGATCAATCAATTCATGCGCCTCGACGTCTTCAAAGGGATCGCAGAATTCATCGTCCCGTCCGTCACTGAATTCCTTTCGCGTAAACCTAAGCGTCAAGGAGACGCCGCAGGTGGTCACGGCGTTGATCCAACTTGAATGCCTGATGACGCAAGTCGCGCCGATGGAAGCAAGCATGGCAAGCTCCGTTGATTCATCCGACTTAAGCAAGTTTTCGGCTATCGACTGGAAAAGCCTGTCGGAGTAGACGCGGTACTGGGTTGAGTCCATTCCCATATCTTTGTCGAAATCGTCCAGCTCCGCGTTGCCGAAGAAAGAGCGGACACGTCGGAGATCGACAAAACGCTGGACGACATGACCAGCTTCAGAACTTTCCTCCAGAAAATCCCAAAGTATCGCCTGGTCAAAACAGTCCCACGGATCCTCCGCGCAGACGGCATCGGCCAAGGCGGTCTTTTTACCTTGGTAACTAAGCGACATCCAATGCTCAAGCGGCATGCTCGGAACAGCATGCCGTTAATCATTTGACCCTACAAGAATCGTTTTTAATAACGCCTGATGCCCCTAGACGCCAAAGTCATCAACCTCGAGCAGCTGCTCCAAAAATACCCGTGCCTGGACGTGCCCAACTACCAGCGAACGTTCAGATGGACCGAGGACAAGATCACCACTACTTTTCAGGATATCCTAAACGGACTGGACTTCACTGGAAAGGGTGACGCCCGGGGACACTTCTTGGGCTCGATCGTGATCTGCAAGGACGTCGCGAACAACAAGATCGACCTGGTCGACGGGCAACAACGCCTCACGACGCTCACCATCATGCTGTGGAGCCTAGCGAAGCTCGCCGACAAAGCCACCCTTGAAAAAGCCCGGAAAACGATCCTGCAAAAGGATCTGGCGACACCCAGGATCCTCCACAAAGCCAACAACAAAGAAGCCTGCAGCGACCGTGATGCCTACCGTGAGATCGCGACCAAACTAGAGGCAGATCTTAGCCCCGAGAAAAGCGGCCCGGACGATGTGATGGCTATCGAGCGAAACGCGCAGTGGCACGACGCGTTGACCCGATCCCCGGTCTACAAGGCCGGGATTTGCCTCGACGATCTGGCCGTCAGGGCGTGCGAGGCTTACCAACGGGAGACCAAGTCTAGTTCGCGCACCAAAGCGGCGACCGAGATCTACGCACGGTTGGCTGAGGGCGTGAAACTGATCATCATCGAGACGGACCAAAGAAAAGAAGGCATGCGCGTCTTCGCCTCGATCAACGCGGGGGGCACGCCGCTTGAGACATGGGAACTGATCATGAGCGCCTTCTATACCCACGGTCCTGCCCAAAAGCAGCAGGACCTTGTCGAGCTAACCTTCGAGAGCGACCAGTACTCGATCTCAAAGATCCTCGGGGCTGAGAACGATGATTCGACCGTCAACAACGGCCTCAGGACATTCTGGCTCGCGACACGTCGCTTCGCCCGGATGGATGACCTCTTCAACGAATTCAACGAGACACTTGCCCAAAGTCCTGATCTCCCCAAAACCCATAGCGACCTGCTCAAACAGATCCTTTTCTGTGTTCCACTCCTCAAGGGATTCGACACAGCCCCGCAGACCGTCGAGAACGTCGTCTCCAGAAAAACCTACGAATTCACCAGCCTGTGGCCGCTAACTGTCGCCATGAAGGACAAGCTCGCCCGACCGATTCTCCTCAGCATTCTCCTCCGGCTCAACTCCGACCCCAAATCCGCGGAAGACGCTTTGCGCAGGGTCAGTTTCGCGCTCGAGCGCGCCCGCATGAAACTGATTATCTGCAAATATGGGGCTAATTTCATTGAAAAACCCTACTCACAACTGGCGGTCGATATCTATAAGGGCAAATTGACCGATAATCCCGAAAAGATCGAAGAGTCGGTCTACGACTATCTTCGCGCCATCAAAGGCTTCCCGGGAGCGGATGAACTTGAAGCGGCGTTCCAACGCTACACCCCGGTAGGCAAGGATCAAAAATTGCCGAAACTGATTGCGATTCGACTCCAGGACGCCCTTCGCAATCCTGACAAGCTCCCCTTCCTATACCGAAGTCTACCCAAGAAAAGCCAGGACACCTTCAGGCTCGTCAAAGGGCTCGACCTCGAAATGGTTACGTCGGACCGCGAAGCTCGGCGCCTTGGCTTCAATAGCCTAGCCAACCTTGAGTCGCTTGGCGGCTCACTGGGAAACCTCTTCATGGCCGATCCCACGTCAGGGGAAATAGACCACACCATCGCGTTCAACGGCGAGACGGAGGTCGCCGATCTAGGGGAAGAATCCATGACCGAGCGTCGCGACCTGCTGGCGGAGCTCGCCGCCAGGATCTGGCATTTCTGAGTCGATCAGCCGAGCATCAGGGCCGAGATAGAGCCCATGGCCACCTCGTCGGCGAGGAGAGTAAGGCTGACCTTGGGGCGCGTGGATGCCACATAGAAAAGCGGGTCATCCTTCCGGATCACTCCGGTTATATTGTAGACCACGACCGCCGGCGCCTCCATGCCTTTAAATTTTCGGACCGTCGTATAGCGGATCACATTTTTCCGGTGTGCGCTGGTCCATCCGAAAGCCGAGACGCCGGCGATTTTCCTGGCCTCGACCAGCGCCTCATTGGATCCGGAGTAATCGAGCAACACGATCTCCTCGGGCTTGAAACCCTTCTTAACAAGTCCATCGACGACGGCTGCAAGCTCGACGAAACGACCCGACTTATCCGAATTCTTGTACATGAGTGGCTTCACCATGTGCCCGGGGATGTCTGAGGGCGTCGCCGGATTGCTCGTGGTCTTATTGGCGAACTCCGCGATGTGTAAGCTATTGCGGACATTGCGCCGCAGACGATAGACCAGCGGCCCCGGAGGCTCGAAAGCACCTTCGCCATACCTGACCAAGGACTGACCGCGATCCTCGAACCAGACCCACTCGCCGCCCTCCCACCCATCTCGCAGCAGGCAACCGAGCGCCAGGCAAAGCGTGGGTTGGGCGCGCAGGTCCTGTCCTTCGTCAACGATCAACGTGTCGAAAGCCCCTTCGGGATGGGAAACACGCCAAGCCTGCAGATCTCGCAAGCAGCCTGAGTGATCTTCGATATCATTCTTGAGGGCAGACGAATAGTCGCGAAGCAGCGAATGAACGGTGCCGATATATGACCGACCAGGCTTGACCTTAAGCATGTTCTGCGAAGCCAGGTGATCGGCGAGGTGGACATTAAAACATAGCAACCCAACCCTTCGACCCTCGTCTTGGGACATAAGGGCATGGAAGCGGGTCTCCGCGATAAGGGTTTTCCCAGTCCCAGCAGGTCCATGCACAAGCAACCGCGGCACCCCCTCCATCCCCCAGAGAGCATCACCTTGTTCACGGGTTAAACGTACCAGTTCCCCCTCAGCGGCCTGGATGGTCGTGGACATGGAAGGCACCGAGCTGAAACTTGGCCGGAAACATGCGATGAGGGCCTCGCATTCCGCAGCATCAAGTCCCACCGGCATAGGTCGCTGATTTTCAGCAGCCAACTTCGTATCCTTCTCGAGGACAAACCGTGCCATCTCCAGAACGACATCCGGCGCCCGGGATTGAGCCAACCGAGCCTCGTCACAGATCATCCGCTCAGGCCAGGCGTTGGGAGACACTTTTTCATGCGGAATTGAGCAATCCGGGAAAAAACATCCCCAGCCATGCGCGACCTTGCCAAGCAGGGCTCGCGCCTCCAGGCGGGTAAGCGCCAGGTTCTTTAACGCGTGCCAGGCACTTTCAGCCTGCTGATAGGGGGACTCCTTCTTGCGGCCGATCTCGCCATGGCGGTTCTTGAAGCACCAGACACCGTCCTCGGCGAAGACTTCGCCACCCTTGACCTCGATAACCATGATGACGCGCGGGGAGATCAGGAGGAAGTCGGCCTCACCCGAACGCTTGGTCGCATGCTGATGAACGTACACCGAGTGCAAGATGCTCCAATCGTCGGGAAGCCCCTTGAGGGCCTGATAGAGCCCGTACTCAGCTTCGCTCTTCTTGAAATCCGGAGGTATATCCGGGAAAAACCGGGCCATGAGATAATCAGGAAATGAAGCCTTCGATCCCGAAGCCACCGGTGAGGAGGGTCCGGTCCAATAAAGCGTTAAAGAGCTCGCACGAAGTCTCGGGCAGGAGTCCGCAGCAATGGCAGGCGGCGAGGTTCATGCCGTCGGTACCCTGGCCTTGCTCAGGCGAGGTCTCCGAGCAAAGGGGATCGTTCGAGCACCACCTGGCTGCCTCAAGGGCCTTGTCCAGAAGGCCGGAAAGACGCTCGGGACTCCCCTGTCGCACCAGACCACCTAGGCTACCTTCGGAATCGGAGGAGGAAGTGTAAATCAGGATCCCCAACTTTTGCTGGCCTGCTTCGGCCCCAGGCAGACAGTACAGGCGCTCACGGATCGAGGAACTCGAGTAGCCTGACTCCATAGCCAGCTCGTTGATCAGCATGTGCGATAACGAATGCAGCACCATGACCTGAGTGGTCGCGGGCAACTCGGTCCGCTGAACAATTCGACTGCCTTCGGCCTTACGCAGGACGTGCTTGAGACGAAGATCCAGGGCTGACCTGTTCCTGGAGAGCCAGGAGCTCATATGCTGGGAGTCAAACTCCAGGAAGATGCCTTCGCCCCTTACTTCGTTGGCAGGGAGCCAGCGTTTGCCTTCCGACTCCAACTTCAGCTCGCGAATCAAGTCGTCATTCATCGGGTACTCGATCCGGCTGAACCCCGTCTGTGCTGTGACCATGCGCAAGCGCTTTACCAAGGTCACAGATTTCAGCCAACGCGCGTGCTGTCGGGGGACCTCGGCGACCTTCTCGGCCGTGAACTGGTCGCGAAATGTTCCGCTTTGAGGCGGGCGCGAAAGCGCCGAGAACTCGTCGACCTTGATGTCGATCTCCGCCTCCTGGCCGGAAACTTCCGCACGCTTCTTTTTCAGCGCTTCGGCCAACTCTGCAGGCGTGAGATTATGCTTTGGCGCGACGTGCTCGACGTTGAGACGGAAGAGATCGGACGTCGGATCCACATCCTTGAACATACCCCAGAGCGAGTTCGCAACCATATGCACATGCCCCGAATAGGGCGGGATGGAAACCGCGCTCTCGCGAATCGGAAAGTAAACGTTCGTGGCGCCTCGCTGCAGCACCTTGACGGCCTGACCGCACTCCTCCTTCTCTCCTCCGACCCGCCAAGGCGTCCCGCCCTGGCAGGTACTCATCCTGATGCTATTCAACGCGGCGGGCATCAGGACTTCTCCGAGATCTCGCGAGGCCCCGCATTGGCAAACGACGCGCATATCCGCGAATGAGGTCGAGCTGTTGGTCGAGACCAAGGTCAGTTTCCCGTTACCCTCAGGCGCGCTGCAGGTCTGGGTGCTATGCGCCCAACGAAACCAGGGGAAATCGTCGATGTGCCCCGCAGGACAGGCGACCACGATTCGGGAAGGGAGTAGCTGTTGTCCGGCGCAATCCCTACCCGGACATTTTTTGACGCTCTGGACGGGGCCGAAGTCGGCCAGTTTGCGCAATGCGTTGCAAGAAGGGCAATAGGCCCAACCAGGAAAACGTCGGGCGGGCACGGAAGCGGATGTCACGAACTTGTCATCCGCCGGAACGGGCGTCAGCAGACGATCCACCTTGAGACGCCGGACCAAGCGCGGTTCCTCGACCTCCATGAGTTTGGAAGGGTCCCAGTTGCTTTCGGAGATCATCAGCGACATTCCAGGGGCGTCGAAAATGGCGCCGATGCCGAAAGTCTCGGTCAATTGGGGCCGGCGGATCTTGATGGTGCTCATGGTTTGTTATCTGGAGAGGACGGAAATTCCGCACATCGCATCGACGTTACGCATTTGATTCATGGTGGGGAACTCGTCCGACGGCTCGGTCAGCAATGCGGACTGAGCGTCGAAGGAAACCAACAAGTTGCCGTTCGGGTCGGTATTGCCGGAATAGCAGAGCCCCGCGGAGTAGCCGGAAGCCTTCCGGGACCACCGCTCGATGATCGCGTCAAGGTGACTCGCGATATCGGCGGCCTCCGACGCGTCTTGCCGGGTGAAACGCGCGAGCAAGTACTCGCGGATGGAACGGACCTCGGGCATATTGGGCTCAAAGGCGCCTGCGCCCTTCGAACCAGACAGCGACGCGACGGTGTGCCGGGCGATGATGACAAAGGCGGCATGGAGAGCACGCTCGCGTGCGCGCGAGGCAAACGGGGTGACGCTGGTCGCCTCGACCTCGGCGTAGAAGCTCCCGTGATAACGCTGGAAGTGCTCGTAGAATGACCGGTCACGTGAACGTGTCGGGCTATAGAGCATGAAAACCAGGCCAGGATACTTACGTCCGACTCGACTCGAAGCCTGGATATACTCCGCAGTGGTCTTCGGCTGTCCGAGCATGAACATCAGGCTGAGCCTGGGGATATCCAGACCGACCGAGATCATGTTCGAACAAAGCACGGAATCAACGGCCGCACCGGATTCCGCGCTGTTCCCCAACTGAGCTCTGGTCGCGACAAGGCCCTGTTCGTCGACCCGGCTGGTGAGTTCCAGCGGGCTGGCAGGGTTGCGGGCGCCTTTTGAGCCGGGACGACTGCCCAGCGCCTGGATCAAGGCGCGGACGTCATCCTGGACCCGCACGATGGCCCCACCTAGATCACGCAAACTGCAGAAATAGCCGACGGTCGTCCAATACGGATCCTTGATGGCAGCAGTCGCATCGAGTTCTTTGGCGCCCTGAAGCATGACCCCCGCGGACTTGATCATGACCGTCTGGGTCGTCTTGTTGGCGCCGAAAAGACCGACGTAACGTCGAGACTTAGCCACCCCGGCTGCTCCGCTGAGTTCCTGGGCGAAGAAGGAGTCCCGCGAGTCGATGTAGGGAGGGGGGAACTGCACCACTTCACGGTCGAAAAGGTTGGTTACCTGTCGGCCAGCGTTGCGAATGGTCGCCGTTGAAGCGATCACCTTAGGACGAACCCCATCCGCAGACTCGCACAGTTTATCAATGGCCGCCTCATAAAGACCCGAGATCGTGCCCAGCGGCCCGCTGACCAGATGGAGTTCATCTTGGATGACCAGGTCGGGCTTCATCGACTTACCATCCGTCGCGAACAAGTTACCAGCTTCCTGCTTGAAGGCAAGCTGGGCGAACTTGTCCAGGGTGCCGATGATGAGAGACGGACGCGCCTCGAAGACCTCGTCATCGGCGACGTGGACGGGGATGTCCGCGCGGAAATCGCATGCTTGACTCGGACAGGGCAGCGTCACCCTCCTCAGCCTCAGGTCGACACGATAGTCATTCGGCGTGATCGTGGTGTTACACCAAGGACAGGACACCAATTTGCAAGGACTCCCCTTGCCGTCCAAGGGCATGCCCCTCTGGACTTTATTCAAAGCGACCCTGGCCTCGTCGAAGTTATTCGGGGTCGACCCCCCGCCGACATACATGCCGATGCTGATTCGGGGCGTGGTTCGAAGACTCGGGTGGCTGCTCCGGACGTGCTCGGCGGCGCAGATCATGCGAGACGCTCTCACAAACTGGTCCACCGTAAGCAGTCGCAGGGTATAACGCATCATGACGGCGACGCCGCCCGACCTGCCCACCCCACCTTGCGGTCGCAAGCGGCGATAGAACAGAGTAAAAGCGGTCAGCAGAAGGTAGGCTTCAGTTTTACCACCACCGGTCGGAAACCAAAGCAGGTCGCACAACTTCCGATCGGCCCCCTGACGATCCGTGATACTCGTGATGCACTGCAGGACGAAGGCCAACTGGAACGGGCGCCAGTTGCATTCGGAAATCGGCTTGGCCAATCGAACATCATACTGGGTACCTGCAGGCTTGTCGCGCTCCCATTCAGAACGACGCATGACCTCGAGCATGACCTGGTTAGCGAGTTGGAAAGCCAGCCAAGCAGCCTCCTCACCACGCAGCGCCTCGATACCGGCGGAGATTCGGCGGACGGAAGAAGTGCAGCGAGCGAGTTGGTTTTCCGCGACCTCGTGGAACTCCGCAGGCACCCCCGGGGAGCGCTCTCGCCGGACCCCCTCGATCCAACGCGCATATTTTTCGGGGATTTCCGCCAGTAAAGCCAGCGCGGCCGCGGAATCGCCGGAAGCCAGCGTCCCCATGTTGAGGCTGGCGGTGCGGTCAGTGGGCGCCACCAAGGGGAGCACATCGGCATAAGGCAGGAATTCAGCCCTGATTTCGGCCGGAGCGCCCTCGCCGGCCGACCAGGCCGCCGCGCACCCATGACCGATCGCGTATTCCTTGCAGTGCAGATGTAGCAGCAGCGCCTCCTTGCGATCGGCGTCCATGCCGGTGATGCCGCGGGAAGGCCGCTCGATAAAGGCACCCGTCGCCACCGACACCTCCATGGTAACCTGGAAGAAAGAATACTTGGTGACATTGACGTGGTTGCCGGAGTTGCTGACGATATTGTTTACCAGCGAAATGGTGATGGTGCGCGTTTCGCCCACAGTCTCCCGGACCAAGACCCTCAGGGCGGCGTCGGCCGGCATTCCTTCCGCCTGCGCAAACGTCGCGTTGCCGGCAGCGGCGCACGGAACTTCCAAGTCGAACGCCATGGGCACGCGAGTCCAGGCGCAGTCCCTCCCGTCGGTTGACTCCTCGCCTTGGAGATAGCGACCAAAGCCACCCCTGACTCTGACGACATCGAGGGAGGCAGAGACCGTGAAGGTGATTCCGCAGCTGGACTGCTTGCGGATCTTGCTGGAGACATCGCGGGCGGCGCCATCCCCGGAACCTTCGTCGGGGCCGTCGTATTTCTCCGCATGGCCAGTCTCGGTCACCTCACTGGCATCCGGCGGAAGGTCATCCGGGATCTGCGGGTAAAGGGTCCCCGTCAGGTATTCGTTGCTCGGCTTGAATCGACGCCCCACCGGGATGACCTCGGTCTCGCCGTCGGCCGGCCCCACGAGATGCTTGCGGAAATAGGCGAGGAGTTCGTCCCGGCACTCGGAGGCGTTCTGGAGCGGCATTTATATAAGAAGTAGTAGATGCAGGTCGGGCTCAAGACCAGACCGCCTTGGCCAATCCCTCGACCTCGACGTAGCACCAAAGCAGACTGGCAGCCACTTCCGCCGGAATGCCCTCCATCGACTCGCAGTCACCGGGTGTGGCCGTATAGACGCCACGCACCCAGCAGCCTTCGAGCCTGGCCGGCGGGGGCAAGTCCTTGCCCCACCCCTGGACGGACTGACGGGTCGCCTGCAGATCCCGGCTAAACCAACCCGACATTTCGCCGACCTTACGTCCCGTGGCCCGATGAATGATCGCATAAATCGGTGAAGAACCCGCTTTCCGCGGCGGGCCGAGGACCAGATCGACGACCTCCCCCCGCCGGCATAGTTCCGTGATCGCCGACTGCTCGGCGCAGGCTTCGGCAAACGTCGGGAAACGCACGAACGACACCGGGTCGACATCGCCCTGCAACCCGACCTCAAAGGCCTTGACGCCTCGCTTGCCAAGTCGAATGAACTGACATTCGGCCCAGCGCTCGCTGGTCTTGGACTTGGCCAGCATCACGTTAGCGCCGGGAGCGAGACGAAAGTTCCGCTGCTTGGCCCGGGAGAGACCGACGAAACGCATCCTTTGATTATACCCCGGGGTCGGCTCCTCGCTCCCCTCCCACGGGACGAAATCCACATAGGCGACCTCGTCGTACTCGCGACCCTTCGAGCGGTGGATGGTCGAGAAGACGATCGGATTGGAGCCTTCGATAAGCGGAGGCAAGGGCGTGAACTGGTGCGCCATGTTCAAGGCGTGGACGACGTCCTTGACCTTCGGGTTTGATCGGCCGCAACCACAGGCACGCCGAAGCGCCAAGTGGACCTCGGTCGCAGCGACCCCAGTTGGCAGTCGGGACGCGAGGTCACCGGAGAGAAGCTCCACGGTGACTTCGAGCGGCTGCGGCTTACCGAGCAAAAGTCGACCCAACCAAGCAGGATGGGCCCAATCGCGCTCGCCTCGGGCGATGACGACATCGTCGCCGGCCAGGATAGAGCGGCTGGCGGCCAGCAGAACCTGGCCGTTGTTCGGACAGACGACCGCACGTGACTGGCCGCGGTCGGGTGTCGGCCAGAGCAGGCCCGCCAAAGTGCCGCTGGCCGGGGCCTTCAACAAGGCGGAGTCCAACCCGGCCTTCGCCTTGGCATACTCCTCGTCCACCAACGCGGCCCACGGCGCCGAGCATAGTTCCACCAAGGCCTGGTCGCTCGACCGGTAGTAACGAGAAAGCCGACAAGTCCGCACCACCGAAGGCTCATCCCGACACTCAAAGACGTTGAGCATCTCACGGGAAGTGGTCAGCCCGGGCTGCTCGCCCAAGCCAAAATCATAGATCGCCTGGGCCGAATCGGCGAAAACGGTGAAGCCCGCCTGAGGCATCTGGGCGAACAGCGTCATCAACATGTCGGCGCGCGTCCCAATGATATCCTGAGCCTCATCGACGAGGACATGCCGGTACTGCGTCACCCCACAGGCCTCAGGAGCATCGGTCAGGCAGGAGATCGCCTGCCGGATACGATCCTCGTAGCTACCGGCGGCCTCCCCGACCGCATACTTGAGCATCAGCGAAGCGAACGAGTCCAAGGTCCGGATCGTGACCGCCGAGGCGGCAGACTGCTCGTCGAGCAAGCCAATCCGACGCTTGAGTTCATCTCGAGCCGCCCGGGAGAAAGAAAGCACCAGCAATTCACCTGCCTGGCATTGTCCGGAATCCACCAGATGGGCGAGACGGGAGACCAGCACATGGGTCTTGCCCCGCCCGGGGCCGGCCTGGACCAGCAGATTACCCTCGATGGGGGCGTCGACCACGGTCTGCTGCTCGGGATCCAGGGGCATCGAGTAATTCCATATCAATCAACAAGAAGGGCAAGCGACACTTATCCACAGGATGGCGGCGAAGCTTGACCAATCGGCCGGGCGGCACAAGCTGGGCGGCATGCCAAAGACCTTCATTGACCTCTTCGCCGGCATCGGCGGGTTTCATTGGGCGTTGAAGGAACTCGGCTATAAATGCCTTTTGGCCGTCGAGAAGGATGAAGCAGCCCAAGAAATCTACAGGCGAAACTTCCCCGAGGAAGAGAGGAAAGAGAAACCCAGCCTAAACAGATTGATCGGAGACATACGCTCACTCACCCGCGAGGACCCTGAAGATGAGACCTCAGAACTCAAACCGACAGCTAAGCTGGCAAAGCGGCTGAACGAAGAATATGGCATTACGCAGGGAGACGTCGGCATCATCTGCGGAGGCTTCCCCTGCCAGCCATTCTCAAAGTCAGGGGAGCAAAAAGGCGACAAGGACGAAACCCGTGGCACGCTTTTCCGGGACATTTTGCTGCTCGTGGAAGCGCTAAAGCCCGACTACCTTTTCCTCGAGAACGTCCGCAATCTCGCTGGCAAAAACCATCGTCACACGCTGGCTACGATCGTCGACAGGATTCGGGCTCTTGGATACGAGATCGAGGACAACCCGATAACCCTCTCCCCGCATCAGTTACCAGAGGAAGACGGCAGCCCGCAGGTCAGAGACCGCGTCTTTATCCTGGCTAGACGAAAGGGCATCAAAGCCGGGGCCTCCCCCGGGGACGTCGCTAATCGTATCGATTATGTGAAAAAAACCGCCGAACCCAAATGGGATGCCGGCACAATCCTCGAGGCCCGCCCAAAGCGGAAATACCGGTTGAGCAAAGCGGAGGAATCATGGCTGCGAATCTGGGAGGACTTCCTCGAACTAACCCAAGACATCTCGCTCCCGGGCCACCCCATCTGGACCGACGTCTTCGGCGAAGCCCCGAAGATCAACGAGAACATGCCGAAATGGGAAAAAACTTTCCTCAAAGGAAACCATAAGTTTTACCTTGAAATCATCAGTGACGCCAAGAGACAAAAGAAATTCGAAAAATGGCTGCAAAGGCTAAGAAAAACGAAGAAAGTGCGGGACGGCAAGGAGTCTCCGATCATCCCGAACTCGCGTCGTAAATTCGAATGGCAAGCCGGACGCGCGTTCAAGGCGGGCGAACGTCGGACGCTCAAGCGACTGCTGATACAATTCCGCCCAAGCGGCATCCGCGTCAAACCTGCGACCCACTACCCCGCCCTGGTCGCCATGACCCAGACCACCGTCGTCGGCCCCCAGGCAGGATCAAAGAAAGCCAGGAAATACTACCGATACATCACCCCGAAAGAGGCGGCCAAACTGCAGGGAATGGATCGTATCGATTTTGGCCCCCAGGCTGATCCCCTGAGCTACAAGCAACTAGGCAACGCCGTGAACGTCAAAGTGATCAAATACCTGGCTAATCTGCTTACGGACGGAGTTCCCGGAGCAGTTCCTTAGCCTGTACGCCGCGCAGGTGAAGGACCTTATGGCAGGATGGACAGACTGCCACGAAGTCCTTCACCCCGGGTAGACGACCGAAGGAGGTGGCATAGGGCAAGGTGCAATGCGCCTCCAGGATCTCCAAATTAAGCCGGGCCCCTGGGTTATCTCCGCAACAATAGCAGGTCGCCTCCATCCCTAGATTCAAACCGGCAGGAGCCTCCCGCTCGGTGCGCCTATGCGCGGCAAGGATACCTCTCCCAAGTTCCGACCTGGCAAGGTCGGCGCCTTCGCCACGAACGACCACCCGAAGCGAATCAAAACGACCCATTACGTCGTCGAACCATCGATTCGTGATGCGGGCTCCACGCGAAGTCATCGCCCCCTCGTCGAAAGGAATTCCCATATAATTGCAGATGAGTTGGCATATACCCACCTTGTCACGCAAGGCGGCCAGTTCACCGGGCACCCCGATAACGGTGGCGACTTCGCGGAAGAACTCCCGGGTCACCTGCCCGCCTCGGGAAACGTGCGAGGTCTTGACCTCGATTCCAAGGGCATCAGCCATGACGACCAGGCGGGTTCGCGGAAGCTCGTTCGGCATCGGAATGGCGAAATCCTAGCCTAACTGTTATACTAGACAATATCTTTACACCCCACGGTGGCCGGATAGACAGGAGACACCCTTAACAATGAGCGAAAAACTCGACCCCGGCAGCTTCGATGCCCGCCCTGACGCTGGCATCTTCGAAGTCATCCGCCACCTTAACTATAAGGCCCAATACGCCTTCGCCGAATACATCGATAACTCCATCAGCAGTTTCGAGGAGAACAAGGCGGCCCTGATGGAACTCGACCCGCAATATCGGCTAAGAGTCGAGATCGAGGTCGGCCCCGACGAGATCCGCATCAAAGACAACGCTGGAGGCATTCCCCGCGATCAATACCCCCGCGCCTTCAAGACCGCCGAGCGCCCGCCCGACCCTAAGAAAGGGCTGAATGAGTTCGGCATGGGCATGAAAACCGCGTCCATCTGGCTCTCCAGCGACTGGACAGTCGTATCAAACGCCCTTGGCGAGAAGGATACAGGCATGGTGGTCTTCGATGTCCAAAAGATGATCGACAGCAAACAAACGATCATCAAGCCGACCTGGAAGCCGAAACCCAACCCGCACCACCACGGCACGACGATCATTCTTAAGAAGTTGAACCGGAAGATCACCCACCTCGACAGCATCAAGCGACATTTAGGCGGCATCTATCGTGGCTACCTCCGCAGCAAACTGGTGGATATCAGGATCTTCCGAACCGGAGAAAGCGAGAACGCCGAAGAAAGCATTGTGACCTTCAAGGAAATGGAGCCCCTCGTGGCCACAGGCGCCTATCCTAACGGGCCGAAGGAGAAAGTTACTTGGAAGAAAGAAATCAGTTTCACCTTGCCCGGTGGGCAGACCGTCACCGGAACCGTGATGCAACTAAAAGAAGGCAGCACGCCCCATGCAGGCCTTTATTTGTTCCGGCGCAAGCGCCTGATCATCGGGGCCAGCGAGTCGTACCGCCCGTTCGAAATCTTCGGACGCTCCACGAGTTTCCCCTACCAACGAATCTACGGTGAACTTCACCTCGATGGCTTCGAGGTCACGCACACGAAGGACGACATCATTTGGGGCTCTCACGGCGACGATGAGGAGACCTTCATCGACGAAGTGAAAAAAGCCCTACGGAATGCTCCCCTCGACCTCCTCATGCAGGCGGTCAACTTCCGAGCAAAAAGCCTGGAACAGAAGGACACGCTGCGAGCGAAGGTTGAAAAAGAGAACGAAGGCATCGAAAAGGAGATCAACGAGAAGAAGGAGGAACTTACCGACTTCTCGGTCGATGACGACAGCCCCGACGAGCCCACGAGCCTCGCGGAACCCAAGGCCGAGCCCCACGAACTCGCGCCCACTTTCGAGAAGGAACCCATCGGCGAGAGGGAGTTCCGCTTCGCGATCGAAGGCGTGAACTGGTCCTTCAAGATCAACGTCGAGCGCGACAGCGCCGACAACGCGCTATTCAAGACCTCGGCGACGAGGGAGACCGACCGTGAGGGTAACCGAGGCATGAAGTGCCTGATCACCATCAACGCCAACAACAAGTTCGCCCGCAACTACCTCAACCGGAACGAGGAATTCTACGAGGTGATCCTCCGCTTCGCCGTGGCAAGCTCGTTCGCCAAAGCCCGGTGCGAAAACGTCGGCATGGAGTACACGAACCGCTTCGTGAGCTACATGAACGAAAGCCTGACCCTCCTCGACGGCAGCACCAAGAACTCCTGACATGAACTACGAACCGAGCAGCGGCAAACAAACCAATCTCTTCCTGGAAGGCATCAAGGATATCGCTGAGCCCCAGAAAAAGATCCTCCTCGAGGAGTCCCTAAAGGTCATCAAGGCAGCCGGAGCCCCGGCCAAAGGCAGACAGAATGTCGGCCTGGTCGTAGGATACGTTCAAAGCGGCAAGACGATGAGCCTGACTTGCGTCTCCTCGCTGGCGAGAGACAATGGCTACGCCCACATCATCATCCTCTGCGGGGTGACCAACGAGCTCTTCGGACAGAACATGCAGCGCGTGGTGGATGACCTCATCGAGCCGAGCAAGATGGCCTTCCTCACCAAGGCAAACCCCAAGAAAAGCGAAGCTGACTTCTACCGTGGAAAGTTCCGGCTGTTCAAGCTTTCCAAGGGAAAGAACGCCACCGTCGTGACCTTCCTGCTCAAGCACGCGAATCATATCAACAACCTCGCCGAGATCCTCCAGAACGTCGGGGCTGACGGACAGGCCATTCCCACATTGGTGATCGACGACGAGGCCCACATGGCTGGCCTGAACACCTCCTTCTCTAAGGAGGAGGAAAGCAATGTCTACAAAGCGCTGAAAAACCTCCGTTCGAAGCTCCCCGACTACGCCTACCTTCAGTATACGGCCACCCCTCAGGCGCCGCTGCTTGTCCACCTCGCGGACTGTGTTAGCCCGGAATTCGCGATCGTCCTGACCCCTGGTGAGGAATACGTGGGCGGACGTCAGTTCTTCCCCGAAAAGTCCAACAAGGACCTCGTGATCGACATTCCGAAGAAGGAGTTGCCTGAGTCGAATGATGCAGACCTTCCGAACTCGCCGCCTGGAAGTTTCAAGGAAGCCCTATGGCGATTCCTGGTAGGCGTCGCCGACAACCTCGCCAAGGACCGCCGAGACTCCGTCAGGTCCATGTTGATCCACCCCCATAAGTTGACCACCTGGCATTGGCGGTACAAGGAATTCACCCAAGACTGCCTGGATTTCGCCCAAGACACGCTGTTGGAGGACGACGAGCGGGACAAGGCCGCGCTGGTGAAAGAATTCACGGCCGCCTACAAGGAACTCCAGCGTACCTCCAAGGCCATCAGCGAACTCGACGACATCATCGCCGCGCTCCCCGAGGCCATCGAGCACGCGAAGTCAGGCATCGTGGTCGTCAACTCGATGAACCGTGAAAAAATCCAGTGGAACATCGCCAACATCCTGATCGGCGGCGAGATTCTTGGCGTCGGCTTCACGGTCAAGGGGCTGACCATCAGTTACATGCTGCGAACCTCACCCAAGGGCCAGATCGACTCGATGCAACAACGCGCCCGCTTCTTCGGCTATCGGGGCAAGGATCTCAGCCTAACGCGGGTCTACCTTTCCGAGGAGACCCATGCGGCCTTCCGAGATTACGTTAAGCACGAAGAAGGCACCCGCGAGGAACTTAAGAAAATGCAAAAGGCAGGCAAGTCACTCAAGAAGTGGCGTCGACATTTCCTGATCCGTGCCGGCATGCAACTCACGCGTAAGTCGATCCAGTCACTCCTCACCATCAGGACCGACGCGATGAAGACGATGCATCCGATGCAGCCGTACTTCAAAGCCGAGGAATACAACCTCGAACACCTCCATCTCCTGGACGAAGTCACCAAGAAATGGGGCCTCGATTGGGACGAAGGGACCCAGACCAACTGGACGGACGCGCAACGCCACCTTTCGGGCTATGTTGATGCCGACCGCGTCCTCGATGATATCGTCGCCAAGTTCAATTGGAGCGACGAAAACGATAGTGCCCGCTGGGATTCGAGTTTCTACCTCCTCAAACTGATGGTCGAAGAAGCGAAGAAAGCAGGGGCGAAGACTCAATTCAAAGTTATGGTCATGCGCCCATCTGCGCGCGGCCAAGGCGAACGTGGCGTCACGACTGGGGCATGGGAACTCCTACAAGGTCGCAGTTCAGGCTACCCCGGCGACAAAGCGATGGCCGACCCTGAGGTCACCACCATCCAGCTCCACTGCTACACGTTCAAGCATGGACGGAACGGCAACGTCCTCGGCAAAGACATCGTCGTGCCGATCATCATCCCCGCTAAGTCGGACAAGAAGGCCATGGAACTGATCATCCAGGGCTAGCAAAAGCAGCAAGCCACATCGCTACGGCCAGAACGCACTAGCCTTTTACCTGAACCGGAAACCTCTATTAATCATAAGGCCTCAGGAAGGAGGCAACCATTCCCTCGCCTGAACTGAAATACTCCCTCGCGCAGCCCCACCGACAAGATAAGGGAATGAAAGAGCAACAATTCGAACAGGCCCTAAGATAGCCTAAAGGAAAAGCGCCACCCAACCAGACAAACTTTGATATAACTGAAGAATAACCCCCGCAAGCATGGAATCGAAAAGAGAAAACTAACCGCATCTACGCGATGATCCTTGGCACTCCTAGCCCCATGCGTCATCTTTAAATCAACTTAAAATCAAGATAACTAATTCAAAAATGGCCGACGAATCAAATGAAAGAAAAGCGTGGACCGACAGTGACAGAGCCTTGGCTTATGTTCTATATCAAGAGAGCTTTTCAAACGGAAAAAAGATAGGCGATAGGCAGTGCAAGATAGTCGCAAGAAGCAGAAAAGTAACGAGAACCGAAGGTAGTTGGTCCAGAAAACTCACCAACTATATTCAGGCAGATAAATTCATCAAAGGTCTGACACCTCTCCCCACATACACAGGAAACTCTGAAAAAGAGGAGTTTCCAAGGCTAAACACTCTCTGGAGCAATGACAAAGAGGCCTTACTGAGAGTCGCAGCAGAGGAAATCATCATTAGAGATGACGAAGCTTTTGAATTTTTTAAAAGCATTGGATTCCCGCCTGAAAAACTTGAGCGCGTAGAACAAATAAACTTCTCCCGGGTTAGTCGTGATAATGTATTAACTGCTATTTATTCCTTTAACAATGGGGAGACACCTTATGGGTTCAAAGACTCAATAGATTACGACTTAGTTCACGAAGAACGCACCTTTCCCCCAAAAATGATCATGGGGCTGGCCTACAAGCATGCAACGGGCGAAAGCATTACAGGGTCCATGTTTGAAGGGGGAAAGAACACCGCATGCTTCAAACGCTTTGAAGAGCTTGGGTTCAGTGTCCTCCCAAAACCTACACAGAAAACGCTTTCAATGAAACTTAATCATAGACTCGCTAATGCACTTAGCGCCAAGCAGTTCACCATACTCGCAGGGGGTACAGGCACGGGTAAAACCCAGACCGCCCGCAAAGCTGCGATTTCAATTGCTGGCAAAAATAACGTCGACGTAGTCGCCGTCGGGGCAGACTGGACTGACAACCGGCCGCTGCTTGGCTTCCGCAATCTTTTGGCCGAAGGCGGGAAGACCTATGTGGCACCGCCTGCCCTTAGGCTCATCCTTAAGGCCTTGGCCAATCCCGAAAAACCCCACTTCCTGCTCCTGGATGAGATGAACCTTTCGCACGTCGAGCGGTACTTCGCGGACTTCCTCAGCTCGATGGAATCCAAGGAACCCTTGAAGCTCCATGACAGTGCTGGAGCCCTGAAGACCGAGGATGGCATCCTCGTCGAAGGGAAGGTCCCCTGGCCGAACAATCTATTCGTCATCGGAACGGTCAATATCGACGAGACTACCTACATGTTCAGCCCTAAGGTCCTCGACCGGGCCCATGTCATCGAGTTCAAGGTGGCTTGGGATGAAATCGAAGGCGGCCTCGAAGGCGCTGTCCCTAATGAGGCAGCCCCCCTAAAGCCTGAGCAGGTCCAGGAATTCATGCGCGTTGCGCAATTGAAAGACAAGGCGCTCTCGAAAGAAGATCACGGAGCCCTCATCGATGTGCTCAGGGATATGCACGAGGCGCTGGAGGGAACTCGCTTTGTCTTCGCGCACCGCACTGCCCGTGAGTGCCTCAACTACATCGCCAGCGCCCAGTCCCTGGCCAAAGCGGACATCATTCCGCCTCAAGACACCAAGGAGCTCATTGACGTGGCGATCCTTCAGAAGGCGCTGCCTAAGCTCAATGGAGCTACCGGCACCCTGAGCAAGATCCTGGACGACCTAATCACGGTGGCCGATAAGCACGACCTAACCCGCTGCAAGGACAAGCTCGCGTCCATGAGCCGCCAGCTTAAGGCAGACCAGTTCGTCAGCTTCATCCAGTGATCGAGTCCCCGATTAAGTCCGAATACGTCCTGGCCCAAGTCAGCCAAGACTACTGGATTTATGTCGGCACCAAGCAGGTGGGCAAGGCGGCCGACTTGGCTCAATTATTCACCCAGGCGAAGACTGAGCCAAGGCCCTCGCTGCTGGCCACGACCTCCGATGACCCACTTCTCTTTGGCCCGCCGTCCGAAACCGGCGGGGTCTTCTACGCGGGCGCAACCAAGGCTGACTTCCTCTGCCGCTTACGGCTCCTAGAGAACACCGACTATCATTGGGAAATCCTGAGTTCCTCAAAGCAAGGGCCTGTAATCGTTCCGGAAGACAAACTGCCCCTCATTGATTCTGCCCTTCTCAGCACCAGAAGAATCGGCATTCGCTGGGAATCCGACGACCGCCAGGCCAAAGGCGTCTTCAATTTTGGCAACTTCCTGGGTGCCGGCTGGCTAGGCGTCAAGGATGGCGCCCAGTTAAGGTTCGAAGTGGTCTCCGCAAAACTGTCCTACGAGGATCAGTATCTAGGGCTGTTACGCGACCTGACCGACCAGTCTCTGGCCCTGCTTTTCGACCCAGATGCACCGACCCAAGGCAAGCTCATCGAGACGGATGGCGAGCAGAAGGGCCCCTTGGAGAAGTTCCTCTTGCTCCAAGCCTCTCTGCCCCTCGACGAACTCAGGGCTGCCATGGGGATGATCAAGGCACGCCCGCACAGCCAATTGGAGTCGGAAGACCGATGGACGCCGGCAGGAATTTCGACGGGCCTCCATGCGATGGGAGACCCGATTGGGCGAATCCGCTGGGGCTTGAGCACCTCAGGGCGCCCCTACCCTGTCGAGGTCATCGAAAGAAAACGCCGAGACACCACGGACACCACGCCTAACCGCTTCCTCAAGTTCGCCATAGAGCAGTTCAAAGATGTCTGCTGTGCCATCAAGGACGACCCATCGTTTGGACAAAGACTAACCACACTAGCCTCCGAACTACATTCCGAATTCAACCAACAATCCCGACTCGAACTCGTCAAGTCAGCCAAGAGACTGGGCCGGATCCCGCTCGAAAACCAAGTCCTGCAAAAGCGCGAAGGCTATCGACACTTCCTCCGTAGCTGGGTGCTCTCGAACAAGACCCTATCCGTTCGGGATATTGAAGGGAGTGGCGTACTCTCGCCCACCGCGGAGAACCGCCAAGTGCCCGACCTTTACGAATATTGGCTCTTCTTCTTCTTAGCTGACGCCCTCGAGGGAATGACCGGGGCTACCCACCTCGACCGGAGATACGTCAAAGAACTCAACCCGGAAGGGTCGGCCTCCATTACGCTCACCAAAAGCAACGACCCCCGACTTGTGATCAGGGTCGGCAAGGGAGAAGCCTCTCGCTTCGTCGCCCTTTACTACAATCGAACGTTCAAGCCCGGCCCTGGCTACACGAGCTATTCGCTGACCCTCAGGCCCGACTACACCATCGAAACCTTCCCGGTTCTTTATGGCTCTGATTTCGAACAGTGCCGCCGCACAGCAGAGAAGATGGGGGCCGTCACCTTTATCCATTTCGACGCCAAGTTCCGCATCGCCAACCTAGATCTCAATCTAGCGGGCGACTTCGACCGACAAGACGCCGCAGCCACCGAAGACGACGCCAAGCCGGAGGATGTCTACAAAATGCACACCTACAATGAGGCCATCCGTGGCACGGCCGCCTCAGTGATCCTCTTCCCCGGCGCCCAGGCAGCCGACGGCAGGCTTAACCAATCCTTTGAGAAGTATCAGAAGTATCGCGAATTGATCCCGGGCGTGGGGGCCCTGGCTATCAGCCCGGGTAATCATGAAGTTCGGTCCAAGGCCCTTGCCGCGATCAGAAACTACTTATCCAAGGCCTTGCTCCTGTCTCCCAAGAGCCAGTCCTCCTACGCGCGCATGAGAGACTGGGAGGTCAACGAAATGCCCCGATCCATCGGCCGGCCTGAGGGAATTGGCTAAATCCCGTTTCTCTGCATTAGCTGGACCGAACCTTAGCTAACTGCTCAGCGAAGGTGTCAGCGATGGTCTTAGCGACCGGATGGAACTTGGTCCTCTCGAGCTTCGTCAGGACCGCAGCGAGGTGCTCGTGCGTCCGGTATGGGCACCGCAGCACGCATTCCTTGATCAACTCTTCGAACTTGGCGCCCACCTTGGAACCGCGCTCCTTGGCCGGTATCTTCTGTAGGTCGCCGGCGAGACCTCGGATTCGCTCCTCATCTGGAGGGGTGCGAGGATTGACCGCGTAGTGGGCGAGTTCGCATTTGCCCTCATGATCGACCTGCAACGCCGCCAGGGCGTTGTTAAACGCGCCAAGAGCGTCGTCCATGAGTTTCTCCGCATAATAATCCAAGGTGGCGTGGAGGTCCTTTTGGACGTCCGCGTCCACCTCGGCGTGCGGACGACCACCTTTTTTGCCGACCAAAGCATGGAATTCATCGGACTGAGAGAACAGATAAAGGGCGCGAATCCGCGCATAAACTGCTGGGTGTGAGGAGAATGCCTCGCCGTAGTACTCGGTGTGGTCGCGGACATAACCCTTGACCGCTTCTTTCCCGAAGGCCTCCAGGTCGACGCGTATGTTCTCCCCACTCAGTCCGGACTGGAGTTTTAGGGCCGCCGAGTAAGCCACGTTGAGGTCCTGACAAACCACCAGACCGAATCGGTCCATGCTGATCTCCAGCTGCCGATAAACGATGGCATCCTCCATGCTCGCGGGCATCTGTCCGCCGTTTCCGTCGGAGACGGTCCGAAGGCCTAAAGGCATGAGGAAATGCCCAAGCTCATGACCCATGACATAGGCGATCTCCAGCATGGTCAGATGCTCCACGAGCCCCGAATTCACAAAGACGACGGCATTTCCACGGATGCCGTCCCGGCAATAGGCGTTAAAGGTGGGGTCGGGTAGCACAAATCCGTGGACGAGCGCTCGATCCAGGCCGAGACGTTCGCAGGCCAAGTCGAGGGCTTCGTCGACCTTGGGCACAATCTCCCGCTGGATGGGGATATTCTTGCGATAGAAACTCAGGTGAAGGTCGGGCTTACTCGGCTTGTCCTTGTCCTTCGGCAGGTTCTTGA
>JACCDP010616428.1_pt1 | contig 22536 bp, 18 predicted proteins | sample 7445841 | NCBI WGS metagenome assembly JACCDP01 (sample SAMN15323441, study PRJNA562643) | freshwater metagenome | isolation source: river surface water | place: USA:Blue River Watershed | collected 2017-08-17
GCGATTTTCTCGACGTCCGATCTTTCCAAAGCCATTGCTGATCTCCCAGTGCGAACCCGTTGTGCCGCAGGCAACTGTAGCGGGTCGACTCGCGAATTTGCGGGGGATTCCCCGTTTTGGGGCAATAATCGATTTGCTGCTTGCCCAATATCCCGGCCATTGTTAGAGTGCGTGACTATCGCCGGAGAGGCCGTGATTATACGGGAAAGAGACCCGTTCAAGGCAACAGTTTCAGGAATGGTCGGCAATCTGCCCACCGCCGACGTTCCATCGACATTCAACTCCTTGTACGAATCCTTGCGCGCCACCTGAATGCTTTCATCCAGTCTGTGATCAGCTGCCCGCGTCCGCGTTCCGGGAGTCCCCAGTTCCGAGGTTAACCAAAAGTCAATGTTCAAGAAATTCCGTGGAATGTTCTCCAACGATCTCGCGATCGATCTGGGGACCGCCAACACCCTGATCTATATCCGCGGCCAGGGTATCGTGCTCAACGAGCCGTCCGTGGTGGCCATCCGCACGCACAACGGCCAGAAATCAGTGACCGCCGTGGGTGCCGATGCCAAACGCATGCTGGGTCGAACTCCTGGCAACATCACTGCCATCCGCCCCCTGAAGGACGGTGTGATCGCCGACTTCCAGGTCACCGAGAAAATGCTCCAGCACTTCATCAGCAAGGTGCACGAGAACAGCTTCTTTCCGCCTAGTCCGCGCGTGCTGGTCTGTGTGCCCTGCAAGTCCACCCAGGTGGAACGCCGCGCCATCCGCGAGTCGGTGGTCAGCGCCGGTGCCCGTGAAGTGCGCCTGATCGAGGAGCCCATGGCCGCCGCCATCGGTGCCGGCCTGCCAGTCGAGAAGGCCAGCGGTTCCATGGTGGTGGATATCGGCGGAGGCACCACCGAGATCGCCATCATTTCCCTGAACGGCATCGTCTATGCCGAATCCGTCCGCATCGGCGGTGATCGCTTCGACGAAGCCATCATCACCCACGTGCGCCGCAATTACGGCAGCCTGATCGGGGATGCCACCGCCGAGCGCATCAAGAAGGAAATCGGTTGCGCCTACCCGTCCTCGGGCGTGCTGCGTGAAATCGACGTGCGCGGCCGCAACCTCGCCGAAGGGGTGCCGCGCAGCTTCACCCTGAACAGCGACGAAATCCTGGAAGCCTTGCAGGAGCCACTGTCCGCCATCGTGCAGGCCGTGAAGAGTGCGCTGGAGCAGTCGCCGCCCGAACTGGCATCGGACATCGCCGAAAGCGGCATGGTGCTGACCGGGGGCGGTGCGCTGTTGAAGGATCTCGACAAGCTGCTGTCCGAAGAGACAGGACTGCCCGTCATTGTGGCCGAAGACCCGCTCACCTGTGTGGCACGCGGTGGCGGCAAGGCAATGGAGCTGATGGACGCCAATGACATGGATTCATTGACCATTGAGTAAACGGTTCGGGGTTTTGCCATCAAGACACTATTCATCAAAGGCGTGTCGCTGGAGTACCGCATCGCGGCGTTCGTGATGCTCTCGCTGGCTGTCATGTTCGCTGACAGCCGCTTTGATTATCTGGACAGAGTCCGCTTCGCCCTCGGTTTCTTGACGGCTCCGATCTTCTGGGTCGCCGACACCCCCGCCCGCGTGTCCTACTGGATCGACGACGTCTTTGTCTCGCACAGTGATCTGATCGCCGAGAATCAGAGCCTGCGCGAGGAACTGCTGTTCGCCCGCCGCGAGCTGCAGCTGCTGGCCGGTCTGGCCAGCGAGAACCAGCGTCTGCGTGCCCTGCAGGAGGCTTCGGCCAGTGTCGAGGGTCACATCCTGACGGCCGAGATCATCAACATCTCCAGTGACCCGGGCTCGCGTCGCGTGCTCATCAATCGTGGCGCCCAGCATGGCGTCGAAACCGGTCAGGCCTTGCTCGATGCCTACGGCTTGATGGGCCAGGTGGTGGAAGTGCTGCCCTTCACCAGCTGGGTCATGCTGATCACGGATTCGCGGCATGGCACTCCCGTGCAGGTCAATCGCAGCGGCGAGCGTGCCATTGCTCGCGGCAGCCGTGGCGAGGTTCCGGAACTGGAACTGGAATATGTGCCCGATACCAGCGACATCGTGGTGGGCGATCTGCTGGTGAGTTCAGGCCTGGGCCAGCGTTTCCCCAAGGACTATCCCGTGGCCGAGGTGACCAGTGTGGTGCACGACCCGGGACAGCCCTTCGCCATCATCAAGGCAAGGCCTCTGGCGCAGATGGATCGCACCCGCCATGTCATGCTGCTCGAACTGCCGGTCAAGGAAGGGGAAGTGGCACCTCAGAACGGCACGGTGCCCGACTGGATCGAAGTGACACAGGCGCAGGAGCCTGTGGTCGACGCGCAGGGGGATGCGACGCTTGCCATCGAGGCCGACGCTGCCGCCCTGGCACAGCAGCCTGCCGACGCTGCTGACACCACTGACGCGCCTGCCGACCCCGCCGCTGACCCCGCGTCAGCAACTCCCGGGGACATCCCCGTGGAGGACATGCCGCTGCCATCCGAGCTGGCAGACATCGTGCCCGAAACCCCGGCAGGACAGGACTGAGCCCATGGAACAGAAGACCAATGCCACCTGGGTGGTCTACCTCACCTTCGTTGTGGCCTTCCTGCTGGCGATTGTGCCCTTCCCCGAGTGGGCGCTGAACTACCGACCGCAATGGGTCGCCATGGTGCTGATCTACTGGGCGATGGCACTGCCCTATCGCGTCGGCATCGGCTTCGCCTGGGTGACAGGTCTGGTCGTCGACATTCTCGATGGCTCGCTGCTGGGTCTGAATGCCCTCGCGCTGGCCGTGATTGCCTACATCACGCTGAGTCTGCATCAGCGTCTGCGCATGTTCTCGTCACTGCAGCAGAGCGGGGTGGTGCTGGCGATGACCGGTCTCTACCTGATGATGACCCACTGGATGAAGATCGCGGCGAATCAGGCCGTCACCTCGGATCTCCACTTCCTGCTTGGCGCACTTTTCAGCGCCTTTCTCTGGCCCTGGCTGTTCGTGCTGCTGCGTCAGATGCGTCGCAGTTTCAGCGTACGCTAGTTTCCGCAGGAGCCCCATGTCCCTTTCAGTCCCTCCTGCAAGCCCTGCCCTCGCGCTGGCCTCGGCCTCGCCCCGGCGCAGTGAGCTGCTGCGGCAGATCGGCGTGTCCTTCTCCGTGATCGAACATCAGGTCGACGAAGCCATCCGCCCTGCAGAGCTGCCGCAGGACTATGTGCAGCGGCTGGCACTGGAGAAGGCGCGCTCCGCACAAGCCTTGCTGCCCCGGTCCGCGCTGCCGGTCCTCGGGGCCGACACCATCGTGGTGTGTGCCGGACAGATACTGGGCAAGCCTGGTGATCGCGAGGATGCCATGCGCATGTGGCGCCTGTTGTCGGATACCGAGCATCAGGTGTATTCCGCCGTGGCGATCTGCCAGGGCGAGCGTTCCGAGGGGCGAATGTCCTGCACCCAGGTGCGCTTTCGTGCGTTGAGTGCTCAGGACTGCGAGCGCTACTGGGCCAGCGGTGAACCGGCGGGCAAGGCGGGGGCCTATGCCATCCAGGGGCTTGGCGCCTTGTTCGTGCAGTCCATGGTGGGCAGCTACACCGGCGTGGTGGGCTTGCCCTTGTTCGAAACCGCGCAGCTGCTGGCCGCCTTCGGCGTGCCTACGGCTCTGGATGCCGGCCCTCGGAGTCCGTGATGAGCGAAGAGATCCTGATCAATGTCACCCCCATGGAGACCCGCGTCGCTCTGATCGAGAATGGCCTGTTGCAGGAAATCTTCGTCGAGCGGCCGCACAGCAAGGGTCATGTCGGTGACATTCATGTCGGCAAGGTCGTGCGCGTGATGCCTGGCATGGAGGCGGCCTTCGTCGACATCGGTCTGGAGCGCGCGGCGTTCATTCACAGTGCCGACATCTCGCCCATCAGCCCCGAGGGCTTCGAGGTCCGCGATCCGAATCCGGCGCCCATCCAGAATCTGGTGCGCGAAGGGCAGATGATCGTGGTGCAGGTGGTCAAGGACCCGATCGGCACCAAGGGCGCGCGGTTGAGCACCCACCTGACCTTGCCGTCCCGCAATCTGGTGTACCTGCCCCGCAGCACGCATTTCGGCATTTCCCAGCGTCTGGAGAACGAGGAGGAGCGTGCGCGTCTGAAGTCCGTCGTCGAACAGGCCATCGCTCAGGAAGACATGCAGGGACGCGGGGGCTTCATCATCCGCACTGCGGCCGAGGGCGCCACGCTGGACGATGTGCTTGAAGACATCCGCTTCCTGAAGAAACTGTGGGCAGCGGTTGAGCGGCGCATCGGCGAAAGCCGCGACGCGCATATCGTGTATCGCGACGTGCCGCTCTACATGCGCGCGATGCGAGACCTGATCACGCCGCAGATCGAGAAGATCCGTGTCGACACTCAGACGGCCAACGACGAAATCGCGCGCTTCATCGACGACTTCATTCCAGAGTTTCGCAATCGCCTCGAACTGTATGCGGGAGAGCGTCCGATCTTCGATCTGTATGGTATCGACGACGAGATCAACAAGGCGCTGGGGCGAGAGGTCAAATTGAAATCGGGCGGCGATCTGATCATCGACCAGACCGAGGCCATGACCACCATCGACGTGAACACGGGCGCCTATCTCGGCAGCCGCAATCATGCCGAGACGATCCTCAAGACCAATCTGGAAGCGGCCACGGCCATCGCGCGACAGCTGCGCATCCGCAATCTTGGTGGAATCATCATTCTTGATTTCATTGACATGCAGGACTCTGAGCATCAACGGCAGGTGTTGCGCACCCTGCAGAAGGCGCTGGAGAAGGATCATGCCCGCACTACCATCACGGGCATGTCGGAGCTGGGGCTGGTGGAGATGACGCGCAAGCGCACCCGCGAGAGTCTGGGCCAGCTGCTGTGCAGCGAGTGCCCGGTGTGCAAGGGTCGTGGCCGCGTGAAGACGGCCGAGACGGTCTGCTATGAAATCTTCCGCGAGATCCTGCGGGTGGCGCGGGCATACGAGAACGATGTGATTCTCGTCATGGCCGCCCAGGTCGTGGTGGACAGGCTGCTGGACGAGGAGTCCAGCGCGGTGGCGGACCTGGAAGAATTGACGGGCAAGACGGTCAGGTTTGAAGTCGAACCCATGTATACTCAGGAACAGTTTGACGTTGTGCTGTTCTAGGTCCGGCCTCACACACAGCAATCCGGGGCGAGCATGCCGCCCGCGCAATGTCGCAGGTGCCGAGCTGAAGTCACGATGATCCTCACCGCAATCAAGAAGACAATCTCGCTGTTCATCACCCTGGCACTGACCCTGCTCATGGTGGTGGCCGTCTATGTCAGCGTCGGTCGGCAATTGCTGCCCTACGCGGCACAATATCGCGAGGATGTCGAGGCCAACCTGTCCGCCAGTCTCGGCCAGCAGGTGCAGATCGGTCTGCTGGAAGGCAGCTGGCGGCGCTTCAATCCCGTGCTTTCCCTGCAGCAGGTGCTGATCTTTCCGGCCGTGTCATCGCCCAGCGAGCAACTCGTGCAGCTGGACAACATCACCCTGGAGCTCGATGCCTTCGGTAGTCTGCTGCAGCGCCGTCTGGTGCTGCGCGCCGTCGATATCCACAATCCCGAACTCACCCTGCACGAGGATGCGAATGGTCGCTGGCAACTGTCCGGCTTTGCCATGAATCCCGATGCCGCCATGGACCCGGATCAGATGCTGGCCCTGGCCTCGCGTGTCAGCAATCTGAGTCTGAGCGATCTGCGTCTGACCTTGCTGCGGCAGGATGGCCGCCGCAGCAGCTTCGAGCGCAGCGATCTGCGGCTGCAGAATCGAGGGGCACAGCGGTTCCTGAGCCTGGAGCTGACGCAGCCTGGCGTCGCGGCTCCGCTGGTCTTCGCCGCCGAGCTGACCGGCGCTGCCATGGCAGAGTTGTCCGGCACGCTATATGCCAGCCTGCCCCAGACTGATTATTCTGAAATGCTGCAGGGGCTTGCCCTGGGTGAGCAGTTGCGCCTGGGTGCGCTCGCCGGGGGCGGGCAAGTCTGGGCGACTCTGCAGGTCGGGCGCCTGGAAACCGTGCAGGGCAGCATGGCGCTGGACGCAGTCGGCGTGGAGCGCCTGGAAGGTGGTCCGGCTGTGGCGCTGGACGCTGCCCGCGCCGACTTCTTCCTGCGCCGACTCGAGAATGCCGCGGGCTGGGAGGTCTGGGCCCGCGATCTGTCACTGCAACAGGAGTCCGTCGCCTGGGAGAGCAGCATTGCCTACGTGCAGCTTGTTCCTCAGGACTATGTCGAGCTGAAGGCCGATCGGCTCGACCTGGGCTTCCTGAACGCACTGGTGACGCGCCTGGATCTGCTGCCACCCGCCACCGACGCGCAGCTCACCGAACACAATCTGCGCGGCGACCTGCAGCAGCTGGCCTTGCGCTGGCAATTCCCGGCGGCAGCAGGGTCTGGTGAGTCAGCTGTCGCTCCCGACGCCAGCGCTGCGCCCCGGCTCACGCTGTCCGCCAATCTGAGCGATGTCAGCCTGAATGCGCGCAATGGCGTGCCCTCGCTGTGGGGCATGGATGGCTATGTGGAGATGACGCTCGATGCCAGTGCACAGCAGTTGCGTGGCCTGGCGGAGGTCGACAGTTCACGCTTCATGATGCAGCTGCCGGACCTCTTCACTGACATATGGACCTTTGACCGTGTCAACGGCCGCGTCAATTTTTCGCTGGATCTGACCCAGGGGCAGCACCTGCGTCTGGCCAGCAGTGTCATTGTGGCCGAGAACGACATGCTCAAGGGGCATGCCCGCTTCGCGACCGATTTCCGCAAGACTTCCGACACGGATCGAGCCGCCACGCTGGAGCTCATGGTCGGACTGGCCGAGGCCGACATCAGCCGCAAGGCGGTGTACCTGCCGCGTGGACCCAAGGTGAGGGACAACCTGCGCAATGTCATGAATTGGATCGATGGCGCCATCGTCGGTGGCCGTGCGTTCAACAGCGGATTGATCTATCGCGGCTCCATGCTCCCAGGGGCTGCGCCCGAAAGTCGGACATTGCAGCTGGTGTTCAATGTGGAAGAAGGCACCCTGGTGTACGGGCGCGACTGGCCCGCCCTGGAACAGCTGCAGGGTCACGTGGTCATTGCCGACCGCAACATCGACATTCATGTGGGTTCCGGCGAAACCCTCGGGCTGGCGTTCGACGCCACCTCGGCTGCCATTCGGCCGGACGCTCAGGGACAGGGCAGCTGGCTGAGCGTCACCGGTCTGGGTCGCGGCACCGCCGAAGAGGCCATCGACTTCCTAGCCCAGGCGCCCGCCACGCGCGGCGTCGGCAGTCTGCTGCAGAACTGGGAGGGCGGTGGCACCGTGAACGTGGGGCTGGGACTGAGCTTCCCCCTTGCCGTTCCGTCCGCCACGCCGGTCGTCGATGTGGCGGTGCAGTTGCAGGACAACAGTCTGTTCATTCCTGAATTCGATCTGCGCTTCGACGGCATCGCGGGCGCCTTGCACTACAACACGCAGACGGGCCTTCAGGGCAGCGCACTGCAGGCGCAGCTGTTCGAACAGCCGGTCACTGTGTCACTCGACAGTGTGGTGGATGCGGCGCGCACCAGCACCACGCGGGTCGATCTCCAGGGTCGCGTCGGGATCGAGGCTCTGGCGCGCTGGCCACGGCAGAGTCGTTTCGTGGTCGATCTGCTGTCGCGCATGCAGGGCAGCATGGATTACATGGCAAGTCTGGACATCGTCCAGCCTGCGGGCGATGCCGATCCCGCGACCGCCGCCGCGGCGCGACGTCGGCTCAGCATCGAGTCTGACCTGCAGGGCGTGGAACTGGCGTATCCGGCCCCGTTCGCCAAGCCAGCCGCCCAGGCCATGGACTTCCGGCTGGGCATCGACTTTCTCGAGGGAAGGCAGCAGATTCAGGCCGCACTGGCTGATCTCGTCTCGCTCACGCTGGGCGTGGATCAAGGCCGTGTGCGCGATGGACTGGTCTATCTCGGCGCACAGGACCAGTCGCTCAACGTCCGTCGCCTGAATGCCAGTGCGCCGGGAATCGACGTGGTGGGCAGTCTGCCGCAACTGCAGCTCGAGGAATGGATCACGGCGCTGGCTGGCACGCCCGGCAGCACGGGCAGTGCGAGCACGGGGTTCAGTTCGCTGCGCGAGGTCCTCAACCTCGCCGATGTGACCATCGGCAACCTGCAGGCCTTCGGGCAGAGCGTGCCCGCCCTCAATGTGCAGGTTTCGCCTCGCGACCGAGCCTGGCACTTCGCGCTGTCCAGTGACATGGTGGCCGGCGAAGTCAGTCTGCCCTATTCCCGCTCGCTGCCCCTGGATGTGAAGTTGCGGCATCTGCGCTTGCCGGCACCGCCGGAACCGGAGCCGCCGGAGCTGGATCCGGCCCTGGCCGGTTTCATGGGGCCGCCAGAACCGCCGGAGCGCGTGGATGCGCTTGCTGCTGTCGATCCGAGGCGCTTCGTGGCCATGCAGTTCGCGGCGGACAGCATCATGCGCGGCGATGCCGACTACGGGCGCTGGTCCTTCACCTTGCATCCCACGCCCGCAGGGGCCGAGTTCACCGATGTCCTGATCGAGGCACGCGGCGTGCGTGCCGGACGGGAGGCCGAGGAAGGCCGCTTCCTCTGGACGTTCGACGGCAAGCGGCATCACAGCTACATGAACGCCGTGCTGGAGGCAGGCGATCTCGGGGCGGTGCTCAGTGCCTTCGGCTATGCCCCCAGCCTGCAGAGCAGCAGCGCACTGTTCAATGCCAGTCTCGACTGGCCGGGCAGTCCGGCGTTCTTCGCCTCGAAATCGCTGAGCGGCAATCTGGACATGCGCATTCTGGAAGGGCGCTTCCTGCAAGGCAACGCCGGCGCCGCCAACAGTGCCTTGAAACTCATCAGCATCATCAATTTCGATGCCGTGGTGCGACGCCTGCGCTTCAGTGACGATCTGCTGCGCAGCGGACTTTCCTACGAGCAGATCCTGGGTCAGGTCAGCCTCAATCAGGGCATCGTGAGCATCCAGGACCGGCTGCAGATCATCGGGCCGGCGAGCCTGTTCCAGATCACGGGCGAGATCGATCTGGCCCGGCAGACCATCGACGGCAGCATGTACATCACCCTGCCCATCAGCGACAACATACCCTGGCTCAGTGGCATTGCCGTGCTCAACAATCTGATCAACTGGCAGGTGGCCGTCGGCGTGTTCCTGTTCGACCAGATATTCGGGGATCAGGTGGACAGCCTGACCAGTGCGCAGTACACCCTGCAGGGGCCGTGGGCCGGTCTGGAGCCTCGCCTGAATCAGGTGTTCGGCACGCCGGCCTCCGAGCCCGCGCCTGCCAGTCCGGGGGGCAGCCCTTCCGATCCTGCCCCTGTCGCGCCGAGCGCATTGCCGCTCGCGCCACGGGTATGATGTCCCATGCAGCAAAGGAGAACGCGATGAAACACAAGGCTGCCGTCGTGCAGATGGTCAGTGGCGGCGATGTACATGCCAATCTGCGCAGCGCCGCGGGGCTGATCGGCCAGGCGCGTGAACAAGGTGCCGACCTGATCCTGCTGCCCGAGAACTTTGCCGTGCTCGATGGCGGGCCGCTGAGTCAGTTTGCCGAGCGCCAGGGCGACACCGCTGCGCTGCTGCAGGGCTTTCTGCAGGAGCAGGCACGCAGCACGGGAGCCTGGCTGATCGCCGGCAGCATGCCGCTGAGCACACGACCGTCCCGCCACGGGACGTCTCCGGAAGCGGTGCCTGGCGGGCGCGTGCGACCGGCCTGCATGGTCTACGATCCCGAGGGGCGACTCGTGGCGCGATATGACAAGATGCACTTGTTCGACGTCCAGGTGGAGGATCGGCAGGAGCAGTACTCGGAGTCGCGCAGCTTCGAGCCAGGGGATGAATCCGTCTGTGTGCAGACCCCGGCAGGCTGCATAGGGCTGAGCATTTGTTACGACCTGCGCTTCCCGGAGTTGTACCGACGACTGCTGGAGCAGGGCGCGCAGGTGCTGACAGTGCCCTCGGCCTTCACGAAAGTGACGGGAGAGGCGCACTGGGAAGTCCTGTTGCGCGCACGGGCCATCGAGAACCAATGCTATGTCCTGGCCGCCAATCAGGGCGGCGTCCACAATGCCACCCGGGAGACCTGGGGGCATTCCATGATCGTGGACCCTTGGGGGCGCATCCTGGCCAGTGTGGAGTCCGGCCCTGGCGTGGCCGTCGCGGAGCTGGACCTGGAAGCGCTGACGGCCTTGCGCGCCAGAATGCCCATTCAGAGTCATCGCCGGTTCCGCGATGGGCTCTGCTGAAGGTCGGCGGCCTCCCGTCCGCCTGGTTGAATCGGCATTCCGCTTTCCCGTATCATGCGCCGCCCGCCGCGCACAGCGCGGTCTCTTGCTGGTAACACCCTGTGACAATTGACAAAAGTCTGCTGACCAATCTTGTTGCTGGAGCGCTTGTGCTGCTGGGACTGTTGCCCATGGCGGCGGCTCCCTGGTTCATGAGCGTCGGCCTGTTCGCGCTTTCGGGCAGCGTAACCAACTGGTTGGCTATCCACATGCTGTTCGAGCGCGTGCCAGGTTTTTACGGTTCCGGTGTCGTGCCCCTGCATTTCGAGGAGTTCAAGCGCGGCATCCGCAAGCTCATCATGCACCAGTTCTTCAGCCCCGATAACATCGACAAGTTCCTGCAGCAGTCCGGCAGCGTGGCACGCGGTCTGGATGCCGAGATCCAGAAACTGATCGACAAGCTGGATCTGGAGAAAGCTTTCGACGCCCTGCTGGACGTCATCATGGCCTCGTCTTTCGGCAGCATGCTGGCCATGTTTGGCGGGCGCGATGCCCTCAACCCTCTGCGTGACCCCTTCGTGCGCAAGATGCGGGAGTACTTTCTGGGTGTCGTCGATTCCGAGGATTTCCGGGCCAGTCTCGCCCGCGGTATCGCCAATGCCACAGAAGGCCGCGAATCGCTGCATGCGCGCATCGAGCACATCGTTGACCGCCGACTCGATGAGCTGACGCCGCAGTTGGTTAAGGAGATCGTCCAGGCCATGATCAAGAAGCATCTGGGCTGGCTGGTGGTCTGGGGTGGGGTACTGGGCGGGCTGATCGGTCTTCTTGTGACCGCCTCGGGAGTTTGACGGACTGCTCCAGCGTCATGTCAGTGCAGTCGCGAGAAAACTAGAACAGCTGTTCTATCTTGCGTGATTTCGCTGCCTGCGTCGCTCTGTGCGGGAGCTCACGAAACACGGCATTGATGCATGAACATCCCTTGCAATATGTATTATTTTGTATCATTAGATGTAAAAAAAACGGCCCTGTACTACAATCGCCCCCGTTTTTAATTTCCGCTGGATCAGCAGATCTCCACGCTGACCGTGTATCACTAATCGAGAAGAGACCGAGCATTTATCATGGCGAGACCAGTAGAGTTTGAGTACAACGACGTATTGACCAATGCAATGGAGCAGTTCTGGCGCGAAGGATTCGAAGCCAGTTCCGTGCAGAAGCTGCTGGACGTTACCGGCATCAACCGTGGCACTCTGTACAACTCCTTTGGCGACAAGGACACTTTCTTCAAGGCCTGTCTCGACCATTACAACAAGCTGATCGCGAAAGATCTGGATGCATCCCTGAACAACGCAGACCTGGCACCCTGGGCTGCCATCGAGAAATATTTCGACCTGGCCGTGATTTCCGTGACCAACAAGCAGCGCAGCATGGGCTGTCTGCTCGTCAACTCCCTTTGTGAGAGCATCAACTACAACAAGGATATCCAGAAGATCGTCCGCAATTCCTTTGCCGTCGTGCGCAAGGCCCTGCTCAAGCGCATCAAGGATGCCGAGAAGGCAGGCAAGCTGCGCAAGGGCGTGACTGCAGACTTCGCTGTGGAAGCTCTGATGAACCTGCTCTATGGTCTGCGCGTGAATTCCCGCGATGCCAAGCCCGCCAAGCAACTGGCTGAAATCGTTAAGTTTACTGTTGACTCTCTGCAGTAAAGGCCGCCCTGATCCGAGGTGCCAGCCCTCCGGTTGGTACCTGCGGATGCCCTGATTCCGGGGCTTGTGGGCAAATCTTTATCGGGTATACTTGGTCCTCAGACGGTTAAGTAGCCAGAACGCTTCAGGACATTTTCCGCTCTGCAGTCATCACCCTGAATTCGACATAACAAGACGATTTGGCCTACCTTCAGGCCAATCCACTCCCGACAAGGTATAGAACAATGAGAAAACTGGCCGGCGCCCGCAAGAATGATGAAAGCAACGTAGACCTGACCCCCATGCTCGACGTGGTGTTCATTCTGTTGATCTTCTTCGTGGTCACAGCGACATTCCTTTCCGAAACGGCCATCGACGCCGCCAGCAGCCAGAGCAACAATCAGCCGCAGAATGAGCAGGATGACGGACCCAAGAATATCCTGATCGAGCTTGGCGCCAACAACGACATCATCCTGAATGGTGAGCCCCGCCCGATCCTGTTGAGTCAGATTCGCTCCAACATCGACCGATTGAAGGCCGAGAATCCGGCGGCAACGCTCATCATCAAGCCGCATGTGCGCTCCAACGTGGAAACGCTGGTGGCGGTCATGGACTCAGCCCGTCAGGCAGGCATTACCGGGATATCCGTCATGGAGCCTTGATGGCGCTTCATGTCCCGCGGAGCGGTCAGCCACCGGTCCTGCAACACGAAAAACGCACCCGAGGGTGCGTTTTTCATTTCCGAATCCCCTACTTGCGAGAGCCAGGCACATGTTGAGTCTGTGGAATGAAGAGGACGCGGCGCAGTTCGCCCGCGATCCGCAACTGGGATTGCGCATCTACAGTTCGCAGCTGCTCGGGCGGGATACCGATCTGGTGCTGCATGGAGGCGGCAACACCTCCGTCAAGGGCCGCCTGCGCAATGTCTTTGGCAAGGACGAGGAAGTGCTCTTCGTCAAGGGCTCAGGCTGGGATCTGCAAACCATCGCCGCACCCGGCTTCGCTCCCGTGCGGCTGGACTATCTGAGGGCGTTGGCTGCGCTGCCCGAATTGTCCGATACCGACATGATGCGCGAACTGCGCTTGGCACTGCTTGATCCGGCCGCCCCCACGCCCTCGGTGGAGGCGATCCTGCACGCCTTGGTGCCCACTCGTTATGTCGATCACACGCACGCCGACGCGGTGGTGGCCATCAGCAACAGCCCCGGCGGCGAGCAGGCGCTGCGCGCACTCTACGGTAAGGATGTGCTGGTGCTGCCCTATGTCATGCCGGGCTTCATCCTGGCGCGCCAGGTTCATGAAGCCACGCGCGGCGTGGACTGGAGCCGTCTGCAGGGCATCGTGCTGCTGCACCACGGCATCATCACCTTCGATGATGACTGCCGAGCCAGCTACGAGCGCATGGTCGCGCTGGTCAGCAAGGCGGAAGACTATCTGCGCGACAGGGGTGTCTGGGGTTCTGCTGCCGCGGGCACTGTCACCGCACAGACGCAGGACTATCAGCGTCTGGCGAGCCTGCGTCTGGCGGCCAGTCAGCTGTTCGGTGCGCCCATGCTGGTGCGCTGGGATCGCTCACCCGCTGCGGTCGGCTTTGCCGGGCTGGCCAATGCGGCTTCCATCGCGACCCGCGGGCCGCTGACACCGGATCACAGTATTCACACCAAGCCGCATTCCGCCGTGCTGGACGCCGACCCACTGCCGGGCCTGCAGCGGTTCGCCGATGATTATCGTGCGCGCTTCTCCCGCCATGCCCAGCCGCATCACACGTGTCTGGACCCAGTCGCTCGCACGGCGGTGTGGCGGGAGCGGGGCATGGTCTATCTCGCCCAGGATACGCGACGCCTGCAGGTGGTCGCGGACATCAGCCAGCACACCGTGCGCGCCATGCAATGGGGCGAAGCGCTGGGGGGCTGGACGGCCTTGCCGGCACAGGATCTGTTCGACCTGGAGTACTGGGAGCTGGAGCAGGCCAAGCTCAAGCGCGGCGCTGCGCGGGCCGAGTTCGAGGGCCGCGTGGTGCTGGTGACCGGCGCGGCCTCGGGCATCGGCAGGGCTTGTGTCGATGCCTTCGTGGCAAAAGGTGCTGCCGTGGTGGCGCTGGACATCGTGCCGGGCATCACGCAGCAGTGGCGCAGTGCACAGGTGCTCGGTCTGGTCTGCGATGTCACTCGCGGGGAAGACATCCAGAAGGCGCTCGAGGCCGCAGTCGGACACTTCGGCGGCATCGACATCCTGGTGAGCAATGCCGGAAGCTTCCCCGCCAGCTGCCCGCTGGGCAGCATGGATGACAAGGTCTGGGAGGACTCACTGGCACTCAATCTGAGTGCGCACATGCGTCTGCTGCGTGCTTGCGTGCCTTTCCTGAGCCTCGGGTTGCAGCCTGGTGTCGTCTTCATCGGGTCCAAGAATGTGCCTGCGCCAGGGCCGGGAGCCGGGGCCTATTCCGTGGCCAAGGCCGGGCTGGCGCAGCTGGCGCGGGTCGCCGCTCTGGAACTGGGTGGCAAGGGCATTCGCGTGAACACGCTGCACCCCAATGCCGTCTTCGACACGGGCATCTGGAGCGAGGACGTGCTGGCGGCGCGCGCGCGCAGCTATCAGATGAGTGTCGAGGACTACAAGCGCAACAATGTGCTGGGCTGCACCGTGCAGTCGAGCGATGTGGCCCGGCTGGCCGTGCTGATGGCCGGCGAGGGCTTCTCGCGTACCACCGGCGCCCAGGTGCCCGTGGATGGCGGCAACGAACGCGTGATCTGAGGAACCGCCATGCACGTGAATGCCCGCCACTACCGCACGATCTGGTTCGACCCGTTGCAGCAGTGCGTGATGATCATCGATCAGACGCGTCTGCCGCATCACTTCGAGACCCGCGCGCTGCGCACCCTGGTCGACGCCTGCCATGCCATCGAGAGCATGCAGATTCGCGGGGCGCCGCTGATCGGCGTGACGGCTGCCTATGGCGTGGCACTGGCCTTGCGAGAAGGTGCCGTCGATCTCGAGGCGATCTGCACCCGTCTGCTGGCGACGCGCCCCACGGCAGTCAATCTGCGCTGGGCCCTGGAGCGCGTGAAGAACGTCCTGCAAGCGCTGCCCGTCCCGCAGCGCCCCGCGGCAGCACTGCTGCTGGCCGGACAGCTGGCCGATGAAGATGTGGCGGCCTGCAGCGCCATTGGCGATCACGGTCTGACACTGCTGCAAGCTGCCTGGGCGGAGAAATGTCGTCGCCAGCCTGATGCCACGCGCCTGAACGTGCTGACCCATTGCAACGCCGGCTGGCTGGCCACCGTGGATTGGGGCACGGCGCTGGCACCGCTGTACAAGGCACATGCGCATGGCATACCGCTGCATGTCTGGGTGGACGAGACGCGCCCGCGCAATCAAGGTGCCTTTCTCACGGCCTGGGAACTGCAGCAGGAAGGCATTGCGCACACCGTGATCGTGGACAATGCCGGCGGGCATCTGATGCAGCATGGCGAGGTCGATCTGTGTCTGGTGGGCAGCGACCGCACCACGGCGACGGGCGATGTCTGCAACAAGATCGGCACCTATCTGAAGGCGCTCGCCGCGCACGACAATGCAGTGCCGTTCTATGTGGCATTGCCGGTCTCCACCATCGACTTCAGCTTGCAGGATGGCGTGCGCGAGATCCCCATCGAACAGCGTCATGCCCACGAGGTCTCGCACATGCAGGGGCTGGATGCAGACGGCGTATTGAGCCGGGTGCAGGTGATGGCCAGCCACAGTGCCGTCAACAATTATGGCTTCGATGTCACGCCTGCCCGCTTGGTGACGGCCCTGATCACCGAGCATGGCATTGTGGGAGCAGACCCGGGAAGTCTGCAGGGGTTGCGCGAGCGGCTGCCGCGCTGATCAGCCCGGCGGCCAGTGCATCGCGCGCCCGGCCAACAGATGCAGATGCAGGTGGCCGACCGTCTGCCCGCCATCGACACCCGTGTTGAAGACACTGCGGAAACCGGTCTGGGCGAAGCCCTGCTGTTCGGCGATGGTGCGGGCGCAACCCAGCAAGCGACCCAGCACCGCGGCATCTTCCGGTTCGGCGTCGGCCAGACTCTGGATGTGTCGGCGCGGAATCACCAGGATGTGCTGGGGCGCGGCGGGGTTGATGTCGCGAAAGGCGTAGATCTCGTCGTCGCTGTAGACCGCGCTTGACGGAATGTCGCCGGCGGCGATCCGGCAGAAAAGACAATTGCTTGCCATGGTCTGGCTTCCTCCATAGACTTGGTTCGACACGTCGTGGCTGCAGTCTAGCACGCGTATGGCGTGTCCCTTCTGTCATTGATCAAGGTCGGCGCGCGCCTCTGTCCATGTTGAAATCACTTCTGCTCGGCACTGCACTGTTCCTGTCGGCCGGCCTGGTTCAGGCTGAGGTTCCCGTCTTCGGTTACGAGATCGTGAAGGCCTACCCGCATCGCACCGATGCCTTCACCCAGGGGCTGGAGTTCAATGGCGGTTATCTTTACGAGGGCACCGGGCTCAATGGCCGCTCGTCGCTCAGCCGGATCGCCTGGGAAGACGGGCGTGTACTGCAGAGCATTCGTCTGCCCAGTCGCTATTTCGGCGAAGGCATTTCCATCGTGGGCAATCGTCTCTATCAATTGACCTGGCAGTCCAATATCGTCTTCGTGTACGACCTCGAGACCTTCGAGACCATCACCTCTCACTATCACCCCACCGAAGGCTGGGGCCTGGCCTGGGATGGCACCCACCTGATCCTGAGCGACGGCAGCGATGCCCTGCAATTCATCGAGCCGGAGAATTTCACGCTGGCGCGCAAGGTGCAGGTCACGCTGGACGGCACGCCCGTGCATGCGCTGAACGAGCTGGAATACATCAATGGCGAGGTCTGGGCCAATGTGTGGCAGACAGACACCATCGTGCGCATTGATCCGGCCAGCGGTGTCGTCAATGCCGTCGTTGATCTGACAGGGCTGTCCGCACAGACACAGACGGGCGGACGCGACGCCGTGCTCAATGGCATAGCCTGGCTGCCGGGGCCGGAAGGCGAGGATGGCAGACTCTTCGTCACCGGCAAGCTGTGGGGCAATCTGTTCGAGATCACGCTGCAAGCGCGTGAGTGACACCGCCAGGAGCCGCCATGCGCAAGGCCCTTGCCCGTCCCCTGCTGCTCCTTTTCCTGCCAGTCTTGCTTGTCTCCTGCGAGAGCGTGAGTTATTACGGTCAGGCAGCAAGGGGCCAGTTGTCTCTTCTGTACGGCCGCCAGGACATTGAGCGGCTGCTGACTGATTCCGCCCTTGATGCACAGACCCGCGCGAAACTGCAGCTGGTGCAGCGCGCTCTGGCGTTTGCGCAGGATTCCCTGCAGCTGCCGGCGAGAGGCAGCTATCGCAGTTTCACCGCCCTCGATCGTCCCTTTGTGGTGTGGAACGTGTTTGCTGCACCTGAGTTTTCCGTCGAACCAACCCAGTGGTGCTACCCGATCGCCGGCTGTGTCAGCTATCGCGGCTACTTCAGCGAGCAGGCGGCGCGCGACTACGCCGAACGCCTGCAGGTGCAGGGGCTGGAGGTCTATAGCGGGGGAGTGGATGCCTATTCCACGCTGGGCTGGTTCGACGACCCGCTGACCAGTGCGGTGCTGCGGCGTCCCGACCACCGCCTGGTGGCGCTGCTGTACCATGAACTCGCCCATCAACGACTCTACGTTGCCGGGGATACCGAGTTCAATGAAAGCTTCGCCAGTTTCGTGGAGCAGGAAGGGCTGCGGCGCTGGCTGGCGCAGACCGGGCAGGGCGCTGCGCAGCAGCGGGAGCAGATCGCGAGGGAGAATCAGCTGCAGCAGGAATTCGTGAATCTGGTGAGCGCGCATCGCGACGCCCTGCGCGAGCTCTATGCCAGTGGCATGACTCCTGCGCGGATGCGCGCAGAAAAGCAGGCGCTGCAGGCGCAGCTGCGGCAGGACTATGCGCGCTGGCGCGAGACCACGTCCTACACGGGCTATGATCGCTGGTTCGAGGGACCGCTCAACAATGCCCAGCTGGCCACGGTGGCGTCCTACAACGCGCTGGTGCCCTTCTTTGAAGGTCTGCTGGAGCAGCAGCAAGGAGACTTGCCGGCCTTCTATGCTGCCGTGGAAGCGCTGGCGGCATTGCCTGCGCAGGAGCGCGACAGCCGCTTGGGCCGCTGAAGAGGGACATGCGGCCCGTCTGAATCAGGGAGCAGCGCTTGTGCTGCTCTGCGCCACTCGTGCTTCCAGCGTGCTGACCAGGTCCTTGTAGAAGTCCGATGCCGGGTCTGCCGTCGAGGCAGCCCGGTACTGCTCCAGTGCTTCCTCAAGGCGCCCCAGGTCTTCATACATGCGGCCCAGCGAGCGATGCAGGTAGGCATCCCCGGGCGTGACTTCCAGCGCCTTCGCGAAGATCTGTGCGGCTTCGTCCGCAAACCCTGCATTGAAGTAGGTGTTCCCCATGATATAGATCTGCGAGGCATTCTTCGGGTCCCGCTCGATGGCCTGCAGGTCGATGGGCAGGGCTTCGGCGTAGCGCTGCTGGTCGCGCAGCAGTTGCCCGAGAGTGTTCAAAGCGGCGATCAGCGCGGCGGAAGGCTCCTTCTGCAGGGCCACGAAGCGCTGATAGGCGGGGATCGCTTCCACAAAGCGCTCCTGGAAGTACAGGATGCTCGCCATGTTGTGGTAAGCCTCCGCGAGGTTCGGGTCGGCAGTCACCGCGAGTTCGTACTCGGCGATGGCTTCCTCGTAGCGTTCCAGATTGTTGAAGGTATTGCCGCGGCGAAAATGCCGCTGGGCCAGTTCGACGTCCACTGCTGCGCGGCTCTGCGCCAGGGGGCCCTGGCTCAGACCGGGCGCGACGACAAAGCACAGCAACAGGACAATGGCGCAAAGGCGGAACATGGCGGGCTCCTCAGGCAGGGACGGCTGCCAGACTGATGACGGTCGTGCCGCTGTCGGCCTGAGTCACCTCGCCGATGCAGCTGGCGGCATGATACCCGGCTGCCCGCAAGGCCGCGAGACAGGCCTGTTCGTGCTCAGGCCGAATGGCTGCCAGCAGGCCGCCGGCAGTCTGCGGGTCGAAGAGCAACTGCAGACGCGCATTGCGTCCCGGATCCTGCACTTGTTCGAGCACCTCGGCATGGCGCGCGTTCTCGGCATGCAGCGAACTGAACCAGCCCCGCTCCAGACACTCCAGCGCGCCCTCCAGCACGGGCAGACGCTCCGACCACAGCGTGACCTGCGCGCCTTGCGGGCCGCACATCTCGCGCAGGTGTCCGAGCAGGCCGAAGCCGGTGACGTCGGTGCAGGTGCGGGCGCCGTGGTGCTGAAAGATCTCCGCAGCACGCTGATTGGACTGCTGCATCTGCGCCAGTGCCGGCGCTATCCAGCGCTGCCGCGCCTGATAGCGCATATCGGCCGCAAACAGCGTGCCCGTGCCCAGCGCCTTGCACAGGATCAGACGGTCGCCGGCCGCGAGGCCCGTCTTGTGCAGAAGTCTGTCCGGTGCCGCGAAGGCTGTCACACTGAGGCCGAAGCTCAATTCCGCGGTCTCGGCCGAGTGCCCGCCAATGAGCGCGGTGTCATGGGCGTTGAGCACCTCCGTGCAGCCTGTCATCACCTGCAGCATCTGGTCTTGCATGATGGCAGGTGCCGCGTGCGGCACGCCGATGATGGCCAGCGCACTGTGCGACCTGGCCCCCATGGCGTGGATGTCGCTGAGACAGTGGACCGTGGCAATGCGCGCGAACAGGTAAGGATCGTTCACGAAGGCACGGAAATGATCGACGCTCTGCAGCATCACGCGCTGCGGATCGAGCTGGACAATGGCAGCGTCCTCGGTGAGGCCGTGCCGGCTCAGGATGTCAGGATGCGTGCAGGGCGTGAGCTCAGCCAGCACCTCGCTTAGCAGATGACTGCCGATCTTGGCGGCACAGCCTGCGCAGCGGATCAGCGCGGCCTCGGGGGGCGGTGCTGGGTGGGTGAAGCGGGCAACAAAGCGCTTGTCGATCCAGTCCTTCCAGCGCCAGGCCCAGTGACCGCTTGCAGCCCACTGGCCGCGGGTGGCGATGGCCTGTTCGTCGCCCATGTACAGCAGGGCCAGGGCCTTGGTCTGCGGAGAATAGGGCAACAGCGGCTCGCCCAGGAAGAAGCGCCGCAGATTGCGCGCCAGCGGCATGCCCTGGCGCACGGCATAGACACCGGCCTTGGGCCTCGGCTGGCCGGCGATCGCGGCGATGTCACCGGCGGCAAACACGAAGGGATGGCTCATGGACTGCAGCCGGTTGTTGACGCGCACGAAGCCCCTGCCGTCCAGCGCAAGCCTCGTGGTGGCGAGCCACGCTGGCGCCGCTGCACCCGTGGCGATGATGCTCGTGTCGCAGGCGATGGACAGGATCTGCGCTTCCTGCCCGGCGCGCTTTTCCTCCACCTTCAGTTGGCCCGCCTCCACAGCCAGCACTCGGCAATGCAGACGCACGTCGATGTCGCGCTTCTGCAGCATCTGCAAAGCCAGGCCGCCCGCCTTGCTCGCCATGCCCGCCAGCAGCCGCGCGCGCGCGCACACCAGCACGATGCGCAGGGACAGAGGCACGCCCCGGGTGCGGCGCAGATGTTCCTGCATCGCGCAGGCCAGTTCGACGCTGGCGGGTCCGCCGCCCACGATCGCAATGGTGTAGTGCCGGTCGGCGGCCAGTGCGGCATCGTAGTCGCGCTGAATCTGCTCCCAGCGCTCCATGAAGCCGCTGATGGGCTTGACGGCAGCAGCATGCTGCTCTGCTCCCGGCAGAGCGCTCAGGTCCGGCCGTGAGCCCAGGTTCAGGGACAGGATGTCGAAAGGCACGGCAGGACGGCCGGCGCAATGCAGCACGCGGCGTTCCAGATCGATCTGCTCGACGCTGGCCTGCAGCAGGCGGGCGCCGGCCATCTGGGCCAGCGGTCGCAGATCGATCAGGAAATCGTCGTCCTGCGCGCGCCCGCACAAGCGGGCAGGCAGGGCGCCGGAGTAGGGGGTGTCGACATCGCGGGAGACGAGCGTGACGTCCAGACCCGGGACCGGATCGTGCGCCAGGCTCATCAACACGGCGAGGTGGCTGTGTCCACCCCCGAGCAGAACGAGACGCTTTCTGGCCGGGGCGGAGGGTGTCTGTTGCATGCGAGGCTCACCGTCGGGCGCTGTTCATGCGGCGCCCGGCGTCGTCACACCGAGCGGATGGCCGGCCCGGTGTAGAGCGCGCTGGGGCGCATGATCCTGTTGTCGATGCGGGACTCCAGGACGTGTGCCAGCCAGCCTACACTGCGTGCCATGGCGAAGCCAGCCGTGAAGTAGGTGGCGGGGATGCCGATGGCCAGATTGACCGGGCCCTTGTAGAACTCCAGATTGGCCCAGACTTCCTTGCCCTTCTTCTGCATCTCGGCGTTGAATTCCTTCTCGATTTCCTTGAGCGTCAGGAATACGTTCTCGAAATCGGTGCCCTTGCACAGTGCCTCGGCCATGGGCTTGAGGATGGCGGCCCGCGGGTCCAGCTTCTTGTACTCGCGATGCCCCATGCCCATCAGGCGGCCCTTGTTCGCCAGCAGGTCCAGCACATAGGCGCGCGCCTTGTCCGGTGAACCGACCTTGATAGCCTCGTTCAGGGCAGCCTCGTCGGCCCCGCCGTGCAGCGTGCCGTAGAGCGAGCCCACGGCAGAGGACAGGGCGGATTCCACGGGCGCCAGCGTGCTGGCAGTGACGCGGCAGGTAAAGGTGCCGGCGTTGAAACTGTGCTCGAGCTGGAGGATCTGCAAGCGCGCCAGACAGTGCACATGCTCGGGGCTGGCGGGCTTGTTGTGGAACATGGTGAGAAAGTTGGCCAGATACTGCTTGCCGGCGTCATACACCGGCACTTCGTCGGCCACCTGCAAGCGGCGGAACGTGGCCAGCAGCGTGGGGATCTTGGCGACGATGGACAGGCCGCGATAGCCCTCGTCATTGCTGAAGGGCAGTTCCTGCGGGCCCACCGGGCGGGTGTCCAGCATGGGGATCATGGACTGCAGCATGCGCATGCTGTGCAACTCACGCGGCAGGCTTCTGAGTGTGGCGATCTCGCTCGCGCTCAGGGCGCCATTGCGCTGAAGATATTGCTGCAGCCGCACTTCCTCTTCCGGGGTTGCCAGCTCGCCGAACAGCACCAGCCAGACCACGCGGGTGAAGGGTTGCTGCACCAGCTGCTCGATGGGATAGCCACGATAGCTCAGGCGGCCGATATCGCCTTCCACATTGCTGATGCTGGTTTCATCGGCGATGACCCCTTCCAGGCCCTTGGAGTATTCGACAGTCATTTTCTGCTTCCTTCCTGAACAGTGAATGTGCCTGCAGGGCACGGTTGCCGGTTATTATAGGAATGGCCATTTTGACGGTAAAATTAGCCACACTAATGGTTGCTTAAGATATTCTGATTGTTAAAGTGATTGGCCATCGTCTTTCAGAGCCCCGTGCAAGATGCAGTCTTCACACCTGGAAACCCATGAGATCCGTGTCTTCAAGACCGTCTGCGACACCGGCGGCTTCAAGTCCGCAGCCGATCGGCTGTACATCACTCAGTCCGCGGTCAGTCA
>JACCDP010282053.1_pt1 | contig 22532 bp, 18 predicted proteins | sample 7445841 | NCBI WGS metagenome assembly JACCDP01 (sample SAMN15323441, study PRJNA562643) | freshwater metagenome | isolation source: river surface water | place: USA:Blue River Watershed | collected 2017-08-17
CCAAGATCAGCAGAAAGAACACTGGCGCGGCCAGCACGATGACAAAGCTCATGAATGCGTCCTTGGAGGTGCAGGGCAGATATTAAGTCACGCTTTTGCCGCCCGCCATGGGGACGCATTCTCTGGTCTTTCGCTCAAAAAATGGTCCCCATGCCGTGCAGCTTCAGGGTGGTTTTTGCACGGCCAAAAATACCCTGCTTTTGGCATAGGGGTCAGCAGGGGCAAAGCTTTCAGGCATTTTTATGATACATAAATTCAACGTTTTGACAAAAACTTGTATCACCATAGCGCAAGAATGAACGCAATAGTCGCGCGCAAAATTTGTTATCACCACTTCAATCACTTCAGCTTGGCGAACATGGTGGGTCGGACCGCGCGAACGTTGCCGCTTGCGGCGGTGAGCGTCGGCCGAGCCCACCGTGGTTGGCAAGCTTAAGCGTGTCTTCAATAGGCGAGCAGCAAAACCGTGGTTGGCAAGCCCGCGTGAATTAATTGGAATCTGACCCCAATTACTTGGGCCAGAGCACCCACATCCGCAGCGGCTGCTTGATGCGCCCCGCCAACTCGCCAGCAGCCAAGCCGGTGCCGGCAAACCAATCGGCGCGCACCGCCCCAACGATGGCGCTGCCGGTGTCTTGCGCCACCACCAAACGCTGCAGGGCTTGCGTGGGGCCCGGCGACACCAACCACAGCGGCGAGCCATAGGGAATGCTTTGCGGGTCCACGGCAATCGAACGCCCCGCCGTCAGCGGCAAGCCTTGCGCGCCACGCGGCCCTACCAGCGGATCAGGCAACGCCTCTTCGCGGAAGAACACATAGCGCGGGTTCTGCCACAGCAGCGCCTGCGCCCGCTGCGGGTTGCGCTGCAGCCAGGCCTTGATGCCTGGCCACGACGCGTCCTTCACCTCGCCTTTGTCCAACAGCCAGCGGCCAATGCTTTGGTAGGGCTGCTCGTTGTTGGCGGCATACGCGATGCGCACGGTGCGCACCTGGCCATTGGCCTCGGTCAGGCGCAAGCGCCCCGAGCCTTGGATGTGCAACACCATGGCGTCAATCGGATCGGCCAGCCAGGCGATGGCTTTGCCGTTCAAGGCGTTTTGGGCGGCGGGCAAGGTGTCAATCTCTTGGCGCGTGAACCACGGCTGCCCCGGCTTCAAACCGGCGGGCACGGCGTACAAGGGCGTGGCAAAGCTGTCGCTGGGCTGGCGTTGCGCCTCGAACACCGGCTCGTAATAGGCGGTCAGCAAACCGTTGGGGTCGCCCTCCCAGCTCTCCAAGCGGTGCGGTTGCAAACGCTGCATCAGCCACTGGCTTTGTTCTTGTTCGCTGGCGATGCTCAAGCGGCGAATCTCGGGGCACAGCGGTGCCATGCTGCTGCCCGGGCGCTCGCAATTGGCCAGCAACACGCCCCAGGCCTCGCCCATCGGGTCGCTGCCCCAGCCGGGCAACTCGTCCCAGCCCACCGGCACCCAGCGGCTTTTGCGCACGTCTTTGCCAAATGCTTCAGGGGGCGGTGGCGGCGGCTTGGCACTGGGCGCAGGCCCGCTAGGCGGGGGCGGCGCGGTGGGTGCGGCTGCGGGTGCAGGCTCGGCGGCAGGGCTGGGCACAGGGGCTGGTTCTGGCAACACACGCGGCCCGGCGCAACCCGCCAACACCAAAATCCACAGCAGCAAAGCCAAAGCTTGGAAGCGGTTTACAGTGCGGCTTGCTGAACAGGGAACAAACATGTGGTTGATTTTGCTTGAAGCGTTGGGGGCCGGTTTGATTCTGGTCTTGATCGTGTGGTGGACCATGTCGGGGCGCAACGAAAACAAGCCCGACGACAAAGACACCGACTAAAGCACGGCGGGCAATTGCAGCCGACGTTGGTGCAGCGCCGCGATGTCGAGTTCAGCCATGACACAAGCTTCGCCCGTGGGCTGCACGGCTTGCACCTGACCCCAGGGGTCGACCCACATCGAGTGGCCCCAGGTTTGCCGACCGTTTTCGTGCACACCGCCTTGCGCCGCCGCGCCCACCCAAGCCAGGTTGTCCAACGCGCGGGCCCGCAGCAACACCTCCCAATGCGCCGAGCCGGTGGTGTGGGTGAAGGCGCTGGGCACCAACAGCAGCTCGGCACCCATGGCGCGAAGTTGTTGGTAGTGCGTGGGAAAGCGCACATCAAAGCAAACACTCAAACCAATGCGCCAGTTGTGGCCATCTTTGGATGGCAAATCGAAACACACCGGTGTGTCTCCAGCTTGCAGCACGGCTGCTTCGTCATAGCGCTCTTGCCCGTTGTCGAAATAAAACAAATGGATCTTGTCGTAGCGTGCAATGCATTCGCCTTGCGGGCTGAACACAAGACAAGCGTTGCGCACATGTTGATCGTCGCCGTCGATGACCAAAGGCATGGTGCCAGCCACCAGGTGGATGCCGTGCTGTTGGGCCATGTGGGCCAAGCGTGTTTGCATGACGCCTTCGCCAAAGCGTTCAGCGATGGCGAGTTTGTCGTTGTCGTGGCGGCCCATGAGGCAGAAATACTCGGGCAACACGGCCAACTCGGCACCGGCTTGTGCGGCCTGCGCCAGCAAGCGTTCGGCCGCGTCCAAGTTGGTGGGCATGTCGGTGACGGACACCATTTGCAACAACGCCGCTTTCATGGTTTGGCCTCTGCATCAGGTTTGACAGACGGGTCGGCCTTGGCAGGCGCGGCCTCCACTTTGGACACCTTCGGGTCTTTCCACGAACCCTCCACACGAAATTCTTGGGTGTTGGATTTCATGAGCGGGCGGCGCAACACGTACTGGGCCAAAAAGCTGGTCAAGCCCACCAAGGGGTTGATGGCCGAATACACCAAGGACGCCGTGCCCGCATTCAACTCGGGCACCACCACCACCTTGATGTCTTGGGTCTCGCGCTGAATGTCGGCGCGGCCTTCCATCAACACAGCGGCACTCACGCCTTTCATTTGCAAGTTGTTGGTGCTGGCAATGCCTTGCGCGATGAAGACATCGCCGCGCACAAAGTCAAAGGCAAAGCCTTCGCTGAACAAGTCTTTGAAATCCAAGGTCAAGCGGCGCGGCAACGACTGCAAGCTCAACACACCCAACAAACGGGTGACGCCGGGGTCGGCTTTCAAAAACTGGCCGCGCTCGATGTTGACCGTGAACTGCCCGGCCATGGTGGTGTAGTCGGGTGAAAACGGTGAGCCTTGCCAACCCACTTGACCGGCCATGCGGCCCTTGCCTTGGCGAATCGCGCCTTTGTGGCCAAAGCGCTCCAGCAGTTCGCCCGAGTCTTGAATGTCCAAGGTGAAATCAAGTTGCGAGCGTTTGGCTGCAGCTTTGCCGGGGCCACCCCATTGGCCCTTGCTCTGAAACTTGGCCTCGGGGGTGCTGAGGTTGAATTTGTTGAGCACCCATTCGCGCCCGCCGGTGAGGTTGGTGCGGGCAAAGCCGTCGATCTCGGCGCGGCCCAAAGCGATGCCACGCACTTCCAGGTTGTCCACCACGATGTCCAAGGCCGGCATGTCGTTGGGCGACTCGGCCATCGAGGTTTCCACCTCCTCCAACACCGATGGGGGCACCACCAGGTAGTTCAAACGCGCCACCACCCTGGCCGACACATTGTCTTGGGCTGGACGGAACTCGGCGGTGCCTTGCAATTCTGTGGCCTTGGCCTGGATGCGCCACAGCTTGGCCTGCTTGTCAGCCACCGCTTGGACTTGTTTGAAGTTGCGCCCAAAGTAGGTCAACTCGGGGGTGTTGAGTTCAATGCGGCTGGGCGCGTGCACGGCCAACACCTGGCGCGGGGCGCCTCCCTTCTCCGGCTCGGCATCGGTCCACGGACTCAAGGCTTGCTGCCACTCGTCCACATTGAACTTCGGGTGCCGGATTTGGGCCAACACCACCTTGTCCGGGTTGTCTTTGCTCTCGACCACCGTGCCCATTTGCAGCAATCCGCCCAACACCTGGGTGCTGGCCGCCGACACATCGCGCACATACTTGACCGACAACACCGAGCCCATGGTGAAGCTGAGTTGCTCCAGCGGGGCCGACTTGCCCGCACTGCGCAGCAACTGGCTGTCCACGCGCAAGGGCCACGCAGCAGCCACCGGTTTGTTCAAAGGCTCGGGCAGGTCCAACGCCATGCCTTGCAGGTTGCTGCTGAGCGCGTATTCGACCTGGCCTTGGCGCAACCCCAAGCTGGCCACATAGGACGTGCTGCCGCGCAACAAGCCCGCCACACTGGCCAAGCTGCCCAGCTCGGGCGCTTGTTGCAAGGCCTCGGCACTGACACCGCCTTGCAAGACCAAGCGGGTTGGCCCCTCGGTCAAGCTGTCGTTGAAGCGCAAACCGCCATCGAGCTTGGCATCCGAGCCCAACACCCGCAAGCGCACGCCGTTGGCCACCACCCCAGATTCGCTGTAGATGAGCGTGCCGCGGGCCTTGGAGAAACGCGGCAAGTGGGGCGCCCACTGCACATCGTTGCCATCCAATTTGAGGGTCGCTTGCACCCGCGACAAACTCGGGTTGCTCAAGGGCACGAACAAACGCAATTGCTGCTCGGCCATGCCCGTGGCTTGCACCGTGCTGAGTGTGCTGCCCAGCTTGTCGGCCAAAGGGGAACTGCGCACCAATTGCAGCGCGTCCATCAACTGGCTTTTGAGAACAGCGTTGACCTCGACCAGCGGGTCGTCCATGTCGTTGATTTGCACATCCAACTTGGGCACTTGCACCATGCCACCGGGACCGATGCGGGCCGCGGCTGATTTGACTTGCAAGCGGTTGCGGTTGATGAGCAATTCACCCGACAGCTGTTGCAGACCAGGCCAATTGGCGGCCTCTTTGCGCGCGCCAACAGGCGCTGGTACATACTGAAAACTGGCTTGTTGAAACGGCGCGCTGACGCTGAACACGCCCGACTGCGGTTTCACAAATGGAAAGTCATCCAGGGCACCTTGCAGGTTCAACTTGGCTTGGGTGAAGACCCCGCCACCGATGGCGTCACGCAGGTACTGTCGCACCCCGGCGTCCATGCTTTGCGGCAAATATCGGTGCAAGGCCCGCGCGTCCAAGCGCTGTATCTGCACCTGCAAATCCAAGTCACCCAGCGGCTTGGGGGCGACACCGGTTTTCCAACGGAGGTCGAATTCGCCTTGCGCCCATTCGTTTTGCAGTTGACCTTTGTGGACATGCAACTGCCAGCGTTGGTCTTGTTGTTCCCAGGCCAGTTCCGCCTTGGCTTTTTGCAAAGCAATGCGCGGCTCGGACAACCAGTCCACCAAGGACAAACTGCCGTTGTCGATGGCCACCTGGGCCTTGCCACCGTGCTCGTTGAATTGAAACTGCAGTTGGGCAGCCTGGGCGCCGGGCCACCACCAGGCTTGCGGCGGGCTGTTGGGGGCCGAGGACTGCATCTGCAAGTTTTTGATCTGTCCTTTGACGTTGTATTGCAGCGCGGGTGTGTGGATGTCAAACCAACGCACATCGAGTTGCTGCATGTCACCTTGCGGTTTGGCTTGTTTCAAGATGGCGCGCCACTCGGCGTTCAGCGGCAGGCGTTCGGCCACGCGCGTGAGCACGCCCAAATCCACGCTGTCCATTTGCAGCTCGCCCTTTTGGGCCAGTTGTTCGCCTTCGTTGTGCCAGGCCAAGCGGGTTTGTGCGCTGGCCCAGGTGTCGCCGTCCTCCAGCGTCAGTTTGAAGTCTTGCAATCGCACTTCATGGCCCAAGCCGGTCAACCAGGGTTGAAGATGCATGCGGCCTGACAAGGTCTGCACCGCCACCACTGGGCCCTCGTCCAACCAGTGCAGCCGCAACTGCGACAGGCCCAGGTCCAAGGTGGGTTGCAGCCATTCGCCGCGGTCCCAGTCGGCCCAAACCCGCACCCAACCGCTGCCGGCATCGATCGACAAACCCGTCATGGCTTTGGCATAAACACCCCAGGGGGCCAATTCAAGCTGGGGCAGTTCGGCATAGACACGACCGCGCCATGTGCGCAGATCGCTGGCATGGCGGTTCAAGAAGGCTTGGGTGAACTCGCCTTGCAAGCTGATGCGTTGGCCCCACGACGGGGGCGGGTTGGCGTCAAGTCGGATGTCGTGGCTGCGCAAACCATTGCGCATCAACAGATTCACATCGCTCCACTGCACCGGCGCTTGTTGCAGCAAGTCGTCCACCCACCGCACTTGACCTTGCGCGATTCGCAGTTCAGGTTGGCGCAGCAACCAATCTGCGAACGCTGAAGACTCGCCCGCACCCAGATCGATCCCGGCCACACGCCATGCACCATCGGCATTGCGCCGCACCTCCAACACCGGGCCGTCCAGTTCGATGCGCTCTAAGGACAACTGCAGCAAGGACGCGGGCGACAAACTGGCACGCAGCTTGGGCAGGTGCAACACGTCGTCGCCTTGGGCATTGCGCAGCACGAAATCCGAGACTTCAAAGGACGGCACCAAGCCATCGGAGACCGAGCTGAGCTGACCGATGCTGACCTGCACGCCCCACGCCTGAGAGGCTGCGTCTTCGATTTCGGTTCGCCAGTCGATGATTCGCGGCACAATCAAAAAATGCAAAGCCAGACTGGCCAACAACAACAATGCCCAAAACGCCAGGGCCAAACCCAAGACCACTTTGGACAACCTCACGTACCAGCGCAATCCGGCGGGCAAGGGGTTGGACAGTGACGGGGTGTCGGACATGGCAAGAGGATGGTTTAAGCAATTTGAATTATCACAGGCAATCACGCCTTGGAAGACCCGATGACCGACACCGCATACCCAGGCGCTGAATTCTCCCGACTGGTGCAACGGCTGCGCCGTCGTTACGCCGCGCAATTGCCCTTGTTGTCCGCGGGTGCGCCCACCCCTGACAGCTTGGCGTTGGGCTTGCAAGCCTTGCAACAGACCTGGCCTGAGCCGGCAGATGCTTTGCGGGTGTTGCGCCAATTGGTGATGGAGCGCTTGGTGGTGCTCGATAGCGAACAACAAGCGCCCTTGTTCGTGGTGACCCAGGCCATGACCTGGTTGGCCGAGTTCACACTGGATCAAGCCCTGCAGATTGCCACCGAGCGGGTCGCGCTTCGCCACGGCTTGCCTCGCACACCGCAAGGGGATGTCGCGCAACTGTGGATCGTGGGCATGGGCAAGCTGGGCGCGGCCGAGTTGAATGTGTCCAGCGACATCGATTTGATTTATGTGTATGACGAAGATGGTCAAACGCAGGGCTTGGCCGATGGCCGTGGCGTGGTCGACAACCAGGTGTTTTTCGATCGGGTGGTGAAGCAGATTTACAGTCTGATTGGCGAGACCACCGAACACGGCTTTGTGTTTCGCATGGACCTGGCCCTGCGCCCCAACGGTGAGTCCGGGCCCAGTGTCGTCTCCTTGCAAGCTTTGGAAGAATATTTCCAAGTGCAAGGGCGTGAATGGGAGCGTTTGGCCTGGCTCAAAGCCCGCGTGGTGGCCCCCGCCGCCTGCAGGGACCAGGTCCCCGCCTTGCGTGACATCGTCACGCCTTTCGTGTTTCGCCGCTATCTCGACTACAACGTGTTCGAGGCGCTGCGGGTGTTGCACCAGCAAATCCGTCTGCAGTCGCAACGCCGCAGTGCCACGCGGCCCGAACGCGCCAACGATGTGAAGTTGGGGCGCGGTGGCATTCGCGAAATTGAATTCACGGTGCAACTCTTGCAAGTGGTGCGCGGCGGTCAATTCCCCGAGCTGCGCATGCGCCCCACTTTGCAAGCCTTGACCGCCTTGGTGCAAGCGCGACTGATGCCCGCCGATACCGCGCTGGCCTTGCACGACGCCTATGTGTTTTTGCGCCAAGTGGAACACCGCATCCAGTATTTGGACGACCAACAAACCCACCAATTGCCAACCGATTCAGGCGATCTGCATTGGATCGCGCAGTCCATGGGCTTGCCCCACAACGAGGCCTTGCAAGCGCAACTGCTGCGCCATCGCGACGCGGTGGCCCTTGAGTTTGAGCGCTTGCTGCGCAACGAAGACGACAGCCCGAACACGGGCCACAGCAACACCCCCACCGACTTCGAGATGCTGCTCGAGGGCTTGAGCCCCGAGCTGCAAGCCCGCATTGCCCGCTGGGCGGAACTGCCGCGTGTGCTGGCCCTGCGTGACGAAGCCTTGCAGCGCTTGCTGAAGCTGGTGCAACGCACGCAATCGTGGGTGACCCAAGGCGTCATCAGCGAAACCGCGGCCGTGCGCTGGAGCGATTGGATGGAGCCGCTGCTGCGGCGCGAAACCTATTTGGCCTTGCTGCTCGAACGCCCCTCGGTGCATGCGCAGTTGCTGCGCTTGTTGGGTGCGGCGCGTTGGCCGGCGCGTTACCTGATGAAGCACCCGGGCGTGATCGATGAGCTGGCCGACCCCAGCATGTTGGACGAGCGCTTTGACGCGAGCCTGTTCAAACAGAACCTGCAAACCCGCTATTTGGCTTTGCAATCGGCCCAGGCCGACGACGATGAAAGCCTGTTGAATGTGCTGCGCCGCGCCCACCACGCCGAGCTGTTTCTGACCTTGGCACGCGACTTGGAAGGGCGCTTGACAGTCGAGCAGGTGGCTGACGACTTGAGCGCCTTGGCCGACGCCATTGTCGACGTGGCGGCGTCATGGGTGTGGCCACGCGTCAAAACGCGACACCGCGACACGCCCTGTTTTGCCATCATGGGTTATGGCAAATGGGGCGGCAAAGAACTGGGCTATGGCAGCGATTTGGACATCGTGTTTGTGTTCCAAGACGAGCACCCGCAAGCGCATGAAATCTACGCCCTGTTCGCTCGCAAATTGATCCAGTGGCTGACCCTGAAAACCGGCGAAGGCGATGTCTACGAAATCGACACCGCACTGCGGCCCAACGGCAGCGCCGGTCTGTTGGTCAGCAGCATGGAAGCGTTTGCCGCTTACCAGGCGCAACGCGGCAGCAACAGCGCTTGGGTGTGGGAGCACCAGGCCATGACACGCGCACGGTTTTGTGTGGGCGATGCGCCATTGGGTGTGGCCTTTGAAGCGGTGCGCCGCCAAGTGCTGTGCGCCCCGCGGGACTTGGCACAGCTGGCCTTGGAGATCACGCAGATGCGCGAAAAAATGCGCGCCGCCCATGCCGTGCCCGCTGCTTTGTTTGATTACAAACACAGCGTGGGCGGCATGATCGATGCCGAATTTGTGGTGCAGTATTTGGTGCTGGCCCATGCCCAAGCGCATCCGACCTTGCAAGACAACGTGGGCAACATCGCGCTGCTGCACCGCGCTGAGGCAGCGGGCTTGTTGCCCTCAGGGCTTGGCGCAGCCGCAGCAGACGCCTACCGCGAATTGCGCCACTTGCAACACCAAGCTCGCTTGGACGAGCGCGTGGGTCGCAGCGAAGAAGCCGCCATGCTGGCGCACAGCTCCGCGATCAAGGCCTTGTGGACTGCTGTATTTTCTTGACCAGCGCCGTGGTCGAGTAACCATCGACAAAAGGAATCGCTTGGACGCGCCCGCCATAGGCGCGCACCACCTGGGTCTCGGCCAATGCGTCCATGTCGTAGTCGCCGCCTTTGACCAACACATCCGGGCGCAACTCCGAGATGAGTTGCAATGGCGTGTCTTCCTCGAACCAAGTCACCAAACTCACAGACGCCAAGGCAGCCAACAGGACCGCACGGTCCGCCTCGGTGTTCAGCGGCCGGTCAGGGCCTTTGCCCAATCGCCGCGCCGACGCATCGGTGTTCAAACCCACCACCAGGCTGCCACCGAGTTGCCGCGCCATCTCAAGGTAAGTGGCGTGTCCACGATGCAGCACATCGAACACACCATTGGTGAACACCACGGGGCCGTGTTGACGCAAAGTTTGGACACGGGCGGCCGCTTCTTCACGAAGGCACAACTTGCTAAGCAGGGAATGGCCCACCAGGCTGTCAGACATGCGCGGCTCGCCAGGTCTGTACCTGCCGTGAAATGTCTTCAAGGCCTTGGACCACCAACACGCCTTCGGGCGGGCGACGTTGCAGCACAGCGTTGCCACCGCCGGCCCAAATGCCTGTGGTCTGGGGCAGCAAGTGCCGCAATTCCTTCAAGCCATCCAGCACATGGTTGGGGTTCAAGCTGCTGCTGAAACTCAGTGCCACCAAGTTCGCTTGATGCGCAGAGGCGGCTTTGGCGATGTCCGCCACCGGCACTTGCACGCCCAATGGAATGCAACGACAGCCGTTCAGGGCGAACATGCATTCGGCCATCAGCAAGCCCAAGGCATGCTGCTCTTGCGGGAACGTGGTGAGCAGCACCACCGGTTGTTGGCTGGGCACCGTGAGGGTTTGCTCGTAAATGGTTTGGCGCAGCACGGTGGTGACGCACTCGGTGTAGAGGTGCTCTTCAAACACTTCCAGTTCGCCGCGCATCCAGGTCTCGCCAACCAAGGCGCTCAAGGGGGCCACCACATCGGTGACGAATTGGGCTGCGCCCAAATCCACCACCGCTTGGTACAGGCGTTCGCGTAAACCGGCCAAATCGTGGGACAGCAAACAGTCCATGTAGGGGTGCAGATCGACGACCGTATCGCTGATGGCCTTGATGGATCGGGGCAAAGCCAACTCGGCCATGCTGATGCGCTGAAGTTCTTCCAGCGGCATGGCCACCACTTTGCCAGGGCGAAAGCCCTGGTCGAGCAAGCGTTTGATGGTGCGCAGTTTTTCCACCTGCGCCTGGGGGTAGCTGCGCTCGTCAAACGCGTCCCGCTCGGGCTGCGGGAAACCGTAGCGCCGCTCCCAAACCCGCAAGGTGTCTTTGCCGATGCCGGTGTCGCGCTCCACGGCGGCGATGGACAAATGGGGTTGGGAATCAGACATGGCGGACCTCATGAAGGGATTGTCATTGAAATGGGATGGTTTTTAGGGGTGTCATAGACAATACGCCTAAACTAACGCATGATGGAACCTATGAAATCCACACAAACCCGAAACCCCTTGTACTTTTTGATGCTTTTCGTGCTGTGGGCCGCTCCTTTTTGGGGCGCTCAAGCCGTGGCGGAGACGTCCAAGTCCGCTTGCCCTGCCGTGTTGCAACACACGGCTGAACGTTTGCAAGACGAAAAACCGCAAAACCTGTGTCAATACGCGGGCAAAGTGGTGGTGGTGGTCAACACGGCCAGCTTTTGCGGCTTCACACCCCAGTACAAAAGCTTGGAAGAATTGCACGCCCGCTACAAAGACAAGGGCTTGGTGGTGCTGGGCTTTCCCTCGAACGACTTTTCACAAGAGCCCGACAACAACAAAAAGATCGCGGACTTTTGTGAGAACACCTATGGCGTGAAATTCCCCATGTTCAGCAAAACCACAGTGCGTGGCAGCGAGGCCTCACCCTTGTTCAAGCAACTCACCAAACTCACCGACACCGCGCCCAAGTGGAACTTTTACAAGTACCTGATCAGCCGTGACGGTCAAAAGGTGCAAAGTTTCAACAGCACCACCGACCCCTTGAGCAAAGGCTTTTTGAGCGAAGTGGACAAACTCGTGGCCGCGCAAACCCCCTGACATGCACAAGCGTGTGGCCATCGTCGGCTCGGGCATCGCCGGTTTGTCGGCGGCGCACCATCTGCGGGGCCACGCCAGCATCAGCCTGTTCGAGGCTGGCAGCTACTTTGGCGGCCACAGCCACACGGTCGACATCAGCCTGCCCAGTCCGCAAGGGCTCACCACACATGGCGTGGACACCGGCTTTTTGGTCTACAACGAACGCACCTACCCGGGCCTGATTGATTTGTTTGCGCAGTTGGGTGTGCAAACCGCGCACTCGGACATGTCGTTCTCTGTTCAAACCACTTGGCCCACCAGTGGCCAACAGCTCGAGTGGAACGGGGCGAATCTCAACAGCGTGTTCGCTCAGCGCAGCAACTTGTTGCGCCCCCGGTTTTGGGGCTTGTTGGCCGACATTGTTCGCTTCAACAAACTGGCCACCGCATTGGCCCAAGCGCACAACGACGGCGCGTTGATGCAACCGCTGCAAGATTTTTTAGACACGCATGGGTTTGGCGAGACCTTCCGCGATGGCTATTTGCTGCCGATGCTGGGCTGCATTTGGAGTTGCCCCACGTCGCAAATGCTGCAGTTTCCAGCCGCCACGATGGTGCGGTTTTGTGACAACCACGGTCTCTTGCAAGTGAACAACCGGCCGCAGTGGTTCACCGTGCGAGGCGGTTCCAAGCACTATGTGCAAGCCATCACCCAGCACATCGACGACAAGCGTTTGAATGCCCCGGTGCAAGGCATTCAACGCGATGAAACCGGCGTGCGCTTGCTCACCTCGCAAGGCGTGGAAGCCTTCGATGAAGTGATCATCGCCACCCATGCCGATCAAGCGCTGCGCCTGCTGAGCCAGCCCAGCGCCTCCGAGCAAGATGTACTCAGCCGCATTCGTTTTCAAGCCAACCGCGCCGTGCTGCACACCGACGCCAGTGTCATGCCGAACAAGCGCTTGGCCTGGGCTGCTTGGAATTACCAACGCAGTGCTGCCCACACCGAAAACGCGCATGTGTGTTTGCACTACTGGCTCAATAAATTGCAACCCCTGCCGTTCAGCCAAGACGTGTTCGTGTCCTTGAACCCGGTGACCCCCATCGACGCGCCAAGCGTGCTGGGTGCATTCGATTACGACCACCCGGTGTTTGACCTGAACGCCATTCAAGCGCAACGTCAACTCTCGCAGTTGCAGGGCCAGCATCACACCTGGTTTGCCGGTGCTTGGATGGGCTATGGCTTTCACGAAGACGGTTTCAAAGCGGGCAAGGCGGCAGCCAACGGCGTGCTCACCCTGATTCACCAAGAGGCCATCGCTTGACCACGCCGATGATCGGCACCGGCCAGGTCCGGCACACCCGGCTGCGGCCCTCGGTGCACGGCTTTGCCTACCCCACCTGGTTTGTCATGCTGCCGATGCGCCACATGGCCGCACACGGTGCCGGTGACTTGGCTTTGAACCGTCGCGCTTGGATTTCTTTTCACGACCAAGACCATGGCGACGGTCGGGGCCCCGAAGCCGGTGGTGCTTTGGCCTGGTTGGATACCTTGCTGGCCGCACAAGGCATCACAGACGCCCAAGGCGAGGTGTGGTTGCACACCTATGCACGGGTGCTGGGCTATGTGTTCAAGCCGGTGAGTTTTTGGTATTGCCACCGTGCGGACAACAGCTTGGCGGCCATCGTGGCCGAGGTGAACAACACCTTTGGCGAACGCCATTGCTATGTGCTGCCTGCGCCGCACTACGGGCAAACCATGCAAGCTGACAAAGTGTTTTATGTGTCGCCGTTTTGCGAAGTGCGCGGCCGTTATGCGTTTCGCTTCATGCGCACCGAAGGCGACACGCCGCGCACCGTGGTGCGCATCGACCACAGCGATGACGGTGGCATGCTGATACGCACCAGCGTCAGCGGCCACCTGCAACCCCTCACCGCTGCTGGTTTGCGACGCGCGTTTTGGCAGCATCCGATGCACAGCCTGGGCGTCATCTGGCGCATCCACTGGCAAGCATTGGGCCTGTGGCTCAAACGTGTACCCTTGGTGCGCAAACCCGCACCTCCCGCAGAATTTGTTTCCCGCGCCGACGCTTGATTGCCTTTGACATGACCACCACTTTGAACACTTCCAATGTGCCGTTGCCCCTCCTGGGCAAGCAGGTGCCTTCCCCGGCCAAACGGGCCCTGCGCATGCTGCAATCGTTGCAAGTCGGCGGCTTGCATTTGCAATTGCCTGATGGTCAAACCATTTTCTTTGGCCACCAAAGCGGTCCGCAAGCCACCTTGCAACTGCACAACTGGCAGGTGTTTGGCGCGGCACTGCGCTCGGGTGACATTGGCTTTGCACAAAGCTTCATTGCCGGCGACTGGGACACGCCCGACCTGACGGCTTTGCTGCAGCTGTTGATTGTCAATCGGCGTCCGATGGATGACATGATTTTTGGCACCTGGTGGGGCCGCTTGGCTTACCAGTTGCGGCATTGGATGCGACGCAACACCAAGGCCAACAGCAGCAAAAACATCCACGCGCATTACGACCTGGGCAATGCGTTTTACAGCCTGTGGTTAGACCACACCATGACCTATTCCTCCGCTTGGTTTGATGGCGACCACAGCCAGGAACTGGCGGCGGCCCAACAAGCCAAGGTGCGCCGCGCCTTGCGCATGGCGGGCTTGGTCCCCGGGCAACAACAAAAGGTGTTGGAAATTGGGTGCGGCTGGGGTGGCTTGGCGGAAATCGCCATCCGCGACATGGGCGCACGGGTGACTGGCATCACCTTGAGCCCGGCGCAATTGGCCTATGCCACCGAGCGTTTGCATGCCCAGAGCATGCACGCCGATTTGCGCTTGCAAGACTACCGAGACACCAACGACGGTCCCTATGACGCCATTTGTTCCATTGAAATGATTGAAGCCGTGGGCCGTGATTACTGGCCCACGTATTTCCAAACCATTGCGCGTTTGTTGAAGCCCGGTGGTCAGGCCTGCATTCAAAGCATCGTCATCGACGACGCCTTGTTTGAGCGCTACGCCATGGGCACCGATTTCATTCAGCAGTACATCTTCCCCGGCGGCTTCTTGCCCAGCACCAGCGCATTCAAAGCACAGGCACAAGCGGCTGGTTTGCATGTCATCGACGAATTTGCATTCGGCCAAGACTATGCCGAAACATTGCGGCGTTGGCGCATCGCGTTTTTGCAAGTCCAAGCCGATTTACCCAACCTGGGTTTTGACAAGAACTTCGAGCGCACCTGGCTGTTTTACTTGGCGTATTGCGAAGCCGCCTTCGCCGAACGCAACACCGACGTCGTGCAATTCACCTTGCGCAAACCCGCATGACGCGTCAGTCCTCGCTGGCCCTGGCGCGCTTGGGCTTGCCCGCGCTGCCACTGGCTTTTGTGGCCTTGCCCTTGTACATGGTCTGGCCGCACCACGTGGCCACCTCCTTTGGGCTTTCTTTGGGTCTTTTGGGTGGCTTGTTGTTTGTGGTGCGCTTGCTGGATGGTTTGCTCGACCCGCTCATTGGTCATGCGGTCGATGGCCTGCTGAACAAGGGTGGAACCACGCTGCTTCGGCGTTGCTTGCTGGCAGGCCTGGTGTTGGCGCTGTCTTTCATTTGGCTGTTTTTCCCGCAATGGTTGTTGGGGCCCACGCTCACCATGGACGCCTTGTTGGTGCTGCTGTCGGTGCTGTTGTTGTGCGCTTATCTGGCCTACAGTTTTTTGAACATCGCCTTGCAAGCCTGGGGGGCCGGCATTGCGGGCGACCACACGGAGCGCAGTCGTTTGGTGGGTTGGCGTGAAGGCTTGGGGCTGCTGGGCGTCATCAGCGCATCTGTGTTGCCTGGCTTGTGGGGCTTGCCGGTGTTGGTCACCGTGTTTGTGCTGTTGTTGGCGCTGGGTTTGTGGGCTTGGTGGTGGGCACCGCGCCCCACCGTGGTCGCTGCCGTCAACAGTGGTTCGCTGTGGCGTCAATTGTTGCTGCCTTGGGGTCATACGGGCTTTCGCCGCTTGCTGCAAGTGTTCATGCTGAACGGCATCGCCTCTGCCGTGCCGGCCACTTTGATTTTGTTTTTCGTGCAAGACCGTTTGCAAATGAGCAACGCGCAAACCACGGTGTTTGTGGCGGCTTATTTCATCGCTGCGGCGCTGTCCATGCCCTTGTGGTTGCGGGCCATGGCCCGCTGGGGTTTGCGCCGCTGTTGGCTGTGGGGCATGGGTTTGGCCATCGCGGTCTTCATCTGGACCTTGGGCTTGTCTGCGGGTGATGAATTGTCTTTTTTGACCATCTGCATCTTGTCTGGCGTGGCGCTGGGTTCGGACCTGATTGCGCCGGGGGCTTTGCTCAATGGTTTGTTGCAACGACCTGATGCGCAAAGCAGCCCCCCCGGCGCTTACTTTGGTTGGTGGCAAGTGGCCAGCAAATTCAACCTCGCGCTGGCGGCCGGTGTCAGCCTGCCTTTGTTGCAAGCCTTGGGCTATTCTGCGGGCGCCCAGGACGCACCGGCTTTGTTGGCCTTGAGCCTGGCTTATGGCTTGCTGCCCTGTTTGCTCAAGGCCGCAGCTTGGTTGCTGCTGTTCAAATCGCCTTCTCATTTCAACGCTGCTGAGGTTCACCCATGAAACGTCGCTTGATGCTCTCTTCTGCCGCTGCCACCGCCTTGGCCACCGTGGGCTGCGCCAGTCCATCGCTGGACAAACACCTTCAAACCGAGCCCGTGCTTGATTTGCGCCAATACTTCAATGGTGTGGTCGATGCGTGGGGCGTGTTCACCGACCGCTCGGGCCAAGTGGTGAAAAGTTTCACCGTCGTCATGAATTGCAGTTGGAACGGTGATGAAGGCGTGTTGGACGAAGACTTTGTGTATTCGGATGGCACCACGCAAAAACGCATTTGGCGACTCACGCACCAAGGCGAAGGTCGCTATGTCGGCCGCGCCGATGATGTGGTGGGCCAAGCCAGTGGCCGCACCAAAGGCAATGCCTTCAACTGGGCCTACACCTTGGCGCTGCCTGTCGATGGCAGGGTTTGGCATGTGCAGTTTGACGACTGGATGTACCTCATGAGTGAACGGGTCATGCTCAACAAAGCCAGCATGAGCAAGTTCGGCATCTTCCTTGGTGAAGTCACCTTGTCCTTCACCAAGCGGGCTTGAACAACATGGGATTTTTCAAACCACTGAACACCCCCATCACCGATTGGCGCGGGCGCAGTGTCTGGCTGGTGGGCGCGTCCAGTGGCATTGGCTTGGCGTGCGCGCAAGCGTTGCATGCCGCCGGTGCCCAGGTGTGTGTCTCAGCCCGGCAAGCCGCGCTGCTGGACGAATTTGTAGCGGCGCATCCGGGCAGCCTGGCCATGGCATTGGACGTGACCGATGCGGCGGCCATGAAGGCCGCAGCCCAACAACTGCATGCGCAGCAAGGCTTGGATGTGGTGGTGTATTGCGCCGGTTATTACAAGGCCCAACGCGCCGACCACTATGCCCTGCCCGAGATGCAAAAGCATTGGTTGGTCAACTATGACGGCGCCTTGTTGTTGCTCGACGCGGTGCTGCCCCTCATGTTGCCGCAACAACGCGGTCACCTGAGTTTCATCTCCAGTGTGGCGGGTTACCGGGGCTTGCCGCAAAGCTTGGCCTACGGCCCAACCAAAGCCGCGCTCACCAATTTGAGCGAAGCGCTGTACATGGACTTGCAAGACTTGGGCATCGGCGTGAGCGTGGTCAACCCCGGCTTTGTAGCAACGCCTCTGACCTCCCAAAACAAATTCGAGATGCCCGCGCTCTTGACGCCAGCGCAAGCCGCGCAACACATGCTGCAAGGCTGGCGCGACGGCGTGTTTGAAATTCACTTCCCCAAACGCTTCACGCGCTGGTTGCAACTGCTGCGCGTCTTGCCTTACCGCTGGTATTTCCCGCTGGTGCGCCGCGCCACGCGCATGTGACATTGGAGTTGAACCATGGCCCCTGAACAACGTGTGCACGAGATCATCGACTTGTTCGAGCACCTGCAACCCAGCCATCTGGCGCATTTGAACGACTGGTACACCAACGAGGTGCGCTTCAAAGACCCGTTCAAAGAAGTGCAAGGCTTGGGCGAAGTGCAACACATCTTTCACCACATGTTCGAGGTCCTGGACAACCCGCGCTTTGTGGTGACCACCCGCATCGTGCAAGGCGATCAGTGTTTTGTGGTGTGGGATTTCTTGTTCCGCTTCAAAACCATGCAACGCGGCGTTGACCAATGCGTGCGCGGCGGCTCGCATTTGGTCTTCAAGCCCGGCGCGGATGGCGTGTGGCGCATCGACATGCACCGCGACTACTGGGATGCAGCCGAAGAGATGTATGAGAAGTTTCCGCTGGTGGGCAGCTTGATGCGCTGGCTGAAAAACCGCGTCAACAGCTAGCCTCAGCTGGGCAAGGTTTCTAAAAAACTCGCCCGCTGCATCAGTTTCTCGTGCAAGCGGTCGAGGTTGGGATGCGCACCGCGCCAATCGATGTTGGGGAAACGGAAATCCAAATAGCCCAAAGCGCAGCCCACGGCAATATCGGCCAAGCTCATGTGGTTGCCGGTGCAAAACGCTTTTTCGTCCAGGCCCTTGCCCATGGCCGCCAAGCTGTCGTGCACCTTGCCCAGTTGGCGGTCGATCCACACTTGGCTGCGTTCGCTGTCGCTGCGACCCACCCAATGCGCTTCCAAACGTGCCGCAATGGCGGCGTCGAGCAAACCATCGGCCAGCGCTTCCCAGGTCTTCACCTCGGTGCGTTCGCGGCCGCTGGGGGGAATCAGTTTGCCCACGGGTGACAAGGTGTCCAGGTATTCAACGATGACGCGTGAATCGAACAAGGCTTCACCGCCTTCCATGACCAAGCAGGGCACTTTGCCCAAGGGGTTGGATTGCACGATGGTGGTGTCGGCAGCCCACACATCTTCAAGTATCAATTGGTATTCAAGCTTTTTCTCCGCCAAGACAATGCGGACTTTGCGAACGTAAGGGCTGGTCACTGCACCTATCAATTTCATGGGAACTCGTGTTTGTGGCTGAGCCCGTATTTTATAGACCCAAGCTTGCAAGAAACCCACAAAAGCACAGCCTAGAATCGATTCATGACCGAACATGCTGTATCTGCTCTTTCGCCTTTGGACGGCCGCTATGCCGCCAAACTCGCCAGCCTGCGCCCCCTCATGAGCGAACAAGGCTTCATGCACCGCCGCGTGCAGGTGGAAATCACCTGGTTGTTGGCTTTGAGTGACAGTGGCATGGCCGAGCTGAAACCTTTCAGCGCTGAGGCCCGCACTTTTTTAGTGAATTTGATTCATCACTTTTCAAGCGCGGATGCCTTGGCCATCAAAGAGATTGAAAAAACCACCAACCACGATGTGAAGGCGGTGGAGTATTGGCTCAAAGCGCAATGCCAAGCGGCCAGTTTGGCGCCCCAACTGCAAGCAGAGTTTGCCGCTGCTTTGGAGTTCATTCATTTCGCTTGCACCAGCGAAGACATCAACAACACCAGCCATGCGCTGCAACTCAAGGCCATGCGCGCCCAGGTGTTGTTGCCGGGCATCGATGCCTTGCAAGACAAGCTGCGTGCCATGGCCCACCAATACGCCGACCACGCCATGCTCAGTCGCACCCATGGCCAAACTGCCAGCCCCACCACGGTGGGCAAAGAGTTGGCCAATGTGCTCATGCGCGTGCACACCGCGCGTCAACGCATTGCCCAAGTGCCGCTCTTGGCCAAGATGAACGGCGCGGTGGGCAACTACAACGCCCATGTGTCGGCCCGTGCTGATTTCGATTGGGAAGCGTTTGCAAAACGCGTGATTGAAACCACCGACACACCGACAGCGGCCACCGATGCACTGGGCTTGGGTCTGCAGTTCCAGCCCTACAGCATTCAAATTGAGCCGCACGACTACATGGCCGAGTTGTTCGATGCCGTGGCCCGCACCAACACCATCCTCATTGATTTATCACGCGACATTTGGGGCTATGTGTCACTGGGCTATTTCAAACAGCGTTTGAAGGCCGGTGAAATTGGCTCCTCCACCATGCCGCACAAAGTCAACCCAATAGACTTTGAAAATGCCGAAGGCAACCTTGGCTTGTCCAACGCGATGCTGCGCCATTTGAGCGAGAAATTGCCCATCAGCCGCTGGCAGCGCGATTTGTCCGACAGCACGGTGTTGCGCAACATGGGTGTGGCTTTGGGCTATGCGGTGCTGGCCTACCAATCCTTGTTGCAAGGCTTGAACAAACTCGAACTCAACCCGGATGCCTTGCATGCGGATTTGGACAACGCGTGGGAAGTGTTGGCCGAACCCATCCAGACCGTGATGCGCCGCTATGGGGTGAGCGGGGCCTACGAGCAACTCAAAGAAGTCACGCGTGGCCAACGCGTGACCCGCGAAGACCTGCATGGATTGATTCAACAATTGGCCATTCCAACAGCAGAAAAAACGCGCTTGTTGGCCTTGACGCCGGCCACCTACATTGGCGTGGCCGCCAGCTTGGCCAAACGGGTTTAAAGCGCTTTAGGCTGCAGCAGGTGGCAGGGCCGCTTGCACGTCCGGTGCGCGTTCAGCGTATTTGTTGAAGCGCCACGAGTCCCCGTGCAAGGTGATGCGACGCCACACCTGGCGCTTGGCCCCGGGGCTCATTTCAGTCCAGTACTGCACTTCTTCAAAAGTGCGGCCACAGCCTTTGCACAAGGGGTCACCTTGGCTGGTCGAACAAATCGCAATGCACGGCGTGTCGGCGGTGGTGTCGTACCACGCCCGCCACGCCGCATAGGCTTTGGCCGGAAAACCTTTTTCAGCGGCTTCGTCTTGGCGGTGGTAAATCATCAAGGCATACACCTCGGCCAAAGCACGCAACTCGGGGGCCAAGGTCACGCCATCGGGTGAAGGCTTCAAGTTGCGCCAATGGTTGATGGCCGACTCGATGTCGGTGATGTGAATGCTGCTCATGGTTTTCAGTTTTGCGGGCGCAAGAGTTCGCGCCGCTGCGCTTCCAAAGTGCGCATGCGGCTGTCAATGATGGAGGATTCCATTTGGCCCGCGCGGTCCAAGCGGCCCGCTTGGCTCAGGCGTTTGGACAAGGCCTGGGCTGCGCGCAAACGGTCGATGGCGCCGCCTTCGTCCCAGCGCACGGCACGTGACTCGGCGTCTGCACGCAAAGCACGCAATTGGTCACCTGTTTGGTTCAAGGCCTGGGCGGCCAAGTCCCAAGCCAGACCATCACGCGGGTGCTCGGCCAACCACAATTGCATGGCGTCAGCCGCGCTTTGGGCAGCTGTTGTTTGCTGCAAGGCCAACTGGCATTGGGTGCGCAAGACCAAACGGGGGCGGTCTGCACTGGCTACAGGCAGGCCTTGCACACAGCCTTGCGGATTGCCCAAGCGGCGCTCGGTGTCCTGCGCCAACCACTGCGCGGCGCGGGCACCGGCCGGGTCTTCGCTGCTGAGCGCCAACAAACGCGTCACCGCATCCCGCGCCTTCGCGGCCTGCCCTTGTTGGGTGTAGGCCATGGCCCCCGCATACAACAAACCGGCTTGTTGCGCCAAGGGCAAGGTCGGCTTGAAATCTTTTTCCAAGGCCAACACCAGTGCTTGCGCCGCATCCACCCGCGTGGCCAACAAGCCCCGCGCCCGCGCGGCCATCATGGCGTGTTCCAAACTGGTGGGGCTGGCATGGGATGGGTTCAAGCCGATGCGCGACTGCATGTCGCCAATGCGTTCGGTGGTGAGCGGGTGGCTGCGCAAATACGGAAAACCGCCGCTGTCGTTCAAGCGGGCCGCTTGGCCCAGCTTTTGAAACATCCCGACCATGCCTTGCGTGTTGAAACCGGCTTGGCTCATGACGTTGAAGCCCAAGCGGTCGGCCTCACGCTCCATGTCCCGTGAAAAATTCAACTGGCCTTGCGCCGCACCCGCGCTGCCCCCCATGATCAGGGCATTCGCCGCGTCCGGGCTGCGGCTGGCCGCCAGCACACCCAAGATCATCGCGCCCACCAAGAAGGGCGTTTGCTTGCCTTGCTGGTCTTGCATGCGGGCGATGTGGCGTTGCGTGACATGGCTGAGTTCGTGGCCCATGACCGAGGCCAGCTCGTCGCGGTTGGACACGGCGGCGATCAACCCCAGGTGCACGCCCATGTAGCCCCCGGGCAGGGCGAAGGCGTTCACGCTTTTGTCGCGCACCAGCAGCAGGTCCCACGAGAAAGCGTCTGCCAGCTCGGGCGGCATTTGCCCGAGTTGACCGGCTGCGTCGCGCAGGGGCCACCAAATGCCTTGTAAATAATGGATCAAAACCGGGTCGTCCAGGTAGTCGGCGTCGGTCACGAGCTGGCGCATGATGGACTCGCCCAAGCGACGCTCTTGCGCCACGCTCATGCTGTTGCCATCGCCAATGTTGGGCAAGCGCGATGCATTCGGTTGGGCCAGCGCACCCAGGCCTGGCACCGCGCATGCCAAGGCCAGGCCTAAGGCGATGGGGCGCAAACGGGCAAAGGGTGTCATGGCTGCGAGAGGGCGGGACCGTATGATGGGGGAACGATGTTAACTGGCAGCACTTGCGCCACCCACCCATCCCTGTTTCACCCTTGAAAACGATAGCCCATGTCCCTGACCCACTTTGACGCCCAAGGCCAAGCCCACATGGTGGATGTTGGCCCCAAGACCACCACCCACCGCATTGCTGTGGCCACCGGCGAGATTCAGATGCTGCCCGCCACCTTGGCGCTGATTGAGAGCGGCAACGCCAAAAAAGGCGATGTGATTGGCATTGCCCGCATCGCGGGCATCCAAGCCGCCAAGAAAACCAGCGACCTGATTCCGCTGTGCCACCCACTCGCCCTCACCCGCGTGGCACTCGACTTTGAAATGGCGCACAACCCACCAAGCGTGCGCTGCAACGCCACCGTGGAAACCCACGGCCAAACCGGCGTGGAAATGGAAGCCCTCACCGCCGTGCAAGTGGCTTTGCTCACCATCTATGACATGTGCAAAGCGGTGGACCGGGGCATGACCATCACCGGCGTGAA